>LXOW01183385.1_pt1 | contig 48961 bp, 45 predicted proteins | sample 1368591 | NCBI WGS metagenome assembly LXOW01 (sample SAMN04884650, study PRJNA319009) | bovine gut metagenome | isolation source: Cow rumen | host: Bos taurus | place: Italy: Legnaro (PD) | collected 2014-07-09
ACACAAGAGCGTCTACGCTACATTCCTGGTCAGTTGGTCCGCATGACCAATGCCTATAAGGATGCGGCTCAGATATGTACTCCCCATGTCTCCAACGAACATTTCATCGTCTTTTTCGAGCGGAATGTGCGTAATGAGGATATTACCGCCATCACCTATCTCCGGAAGAAGTGCCACAATGTCTACATCATCCTCATCACCAACAACATGTCGGAGGAGGAGCGTAACATCTACATGAAGTGTGGTATCAACGACACCATTGTGGCCGAGGCTTCTGTCACGGAGCTGAACAAGAAGATTATGTTCATCTCCGACCGCGAGAACATCCTTTTCGACGACCAGGCACCCAAATATCGCATCTTGAAGTTCAAGATTCCCGTATGGAAGCGCTTGTTCGATATTGTGTTCTCAGGTCTGGCCATCATTCTCCTCTCCCCCATCTTCATCATTACGGCCATTGCCATCCGTTTGGAGAGTCCTGGTCCGGTACTCTTCAAGTCCAAGCGTGTGGGTACCAACTACACCATCTTCGATTTCCTGAAGTTCCGTAGCATGTACATCGATGCCGAAGACCGCTTGAAGGAGTTGAGCAAGGACCACAACCAGTATGCCGAGCAACACGAGGAAGAACCCAAGACCACGGTCACTGCTCCGTTAGGCGAAGAAGCCGAGCAGGAAATGCTAGATATGGGCATGGAGTCCATGATGATGATTGACGACGAGGAGATTATGCTCGTTGGCGACGATTTCGTCATGGCTGAGAGCGACTATAACAAGAAGAAAGAGGAAGATATCAACAATGCCTTTGTAAAGATTGAGAACGACCCCCGTGTCACCAAGGTGGGCCAGTTCATCCGCAAATACAGTATCGACGAGCTTCCGCAACTCTTCAACATCCTCAAGGGCGATATGTCTATTGTCGGCAATCGTCCTCTCCCACTCTACGAGGCCGAAAAACTCACTGCCGACTCGAACATCGACCGTTTCATGGCCCCTGCAGGCCTGACCGGCCTCTGGCAGGTCGAAGAACGCGGCAAGGGTGGCAATATGAGTGCCGAGGAGCGCAAGCAGCTGGACATCCTTTATGGCCAGACCTATTGCTTTACCCTCGATATGAAGATTATCTTCCGCACCATCTTTGCATTTGTTCAGAAAGAAAACGTATAAGTATAAGAGAAAGTAAAAAGTAAAATATGAAAATCATTGTAAACAAAATGGTAACCAAATGGGCAAAGAGGTTTTTACCTTTTTACCTTTTTACCTTTTTACCTTTATCGGCTGCTGCCCAATATAACGAGAGTGGTATCAGTGCTGGTTTCTTTGACTCCAGCGAGGAAAGCACCATTAATTTCTCGAATTTCCATCTGCCTCCTTTGGCGGTACTGTTTGAGAATGCCAAACAGAACCCTCGTGTTCTATCTTTGGAAAAAGCTCGGGAATTGGCTCAGGCTGAAGTAGCCAAACAAAAGCGTCATATTTTCTCGTATGTCACCGGCCATGCCAGCTACAGCTATGGTAAAACCGATATGTGGGGACAAAATTCCAGTTCTTACAATCTGGTACTCCAACAATACCAAGGCAGTGAGCAAAGTTATTGGAATGTAGGTGTCAATCTAGCAGTTCCTTTGGAAGACATTTTGGATTTGACGGCAGCAGTTAAACGTAAAAGACTGGAAGCAGAAATAGCCATTTATAGAACTGACGAGGAATATGATAATTTAAAAAAAGAAATTGCCACTCTTTTTATTAAAATTACCAACCAACTTGTAACTCTTAAAACCGCAGGAGAAGCAGCTGCTGCCTATCAAGGTGCGGGTGCTTTGAATCAGGAAGATTTTCACCAAGGTAATATGAACATTGAAGATTATGCTTGGACAAAAATGCATGAGTATTCTCAAGTAAGCAGTTATCAAAATATGCAAACTGCTATCACTACTGATATAATTACCTTAGAAATTCTTTCACATACCCCTATTTTGACTAACACCACTACTGAAGTCACTTTAGATAGTGGCGATCAGAAGACAGAGAAACAAATTCGCAAAGAGAACAAGGCCATTGACAAGCAGATCCGCAAAACAGCCGCAGCTGAAGAGAAAAGATATGCTGAAATGGAAAAAGCTGAGCAGAAAGCCCAGGAAAAAGCAGCTAAGTTAGCCAAGAAAGCTGAGAAAAAAAACAAGTAAAACATAAAAGATAAGAACATTATGGATTTATTTAGATATCTCGTTCGTTTTTTATACAAGATTCGTTGGTATTTAGTCATTTTACCAATGATTGCTTTGATTGTAGCATGGTTCTCGACTCGCCACATGGAACGTGTCTACGATACCAATACGACTATCTATACGGGTATGATTACCGCCTACAATCTGGAAGGAGGTGTGGGTGCTGCTGGCGGCAATTCACAAACTAATATTACCAACCTCATGCTGATTATCACCACCGATAATACTATCCATGAGGTGGCACTTCGCTTGTTTGGTCGCTGTATGATGTATGGTAATCCCAACAAGGATAATAATTACATTTCCGCCGAACATTTCCGCCAATTGAATGCTTCCGTTCCTGCTGAGGTGAAGGCTCTGATTAATCACAATAGCGAGTCTCAGACATACGCAAATCTGAAAGCATTCGAAAAGCCCAGGCAGGACAATTACCTGTTTGGTATTCTGAATTATCATCCCTATTTTGGCATTAATAGTATTACCTCCCGATTAAAGGTGATGCAACTACAAAAGAGTGATATTATTGACATCGGCTATTCTGCTAATGATGCAGGTATTGCATATAACACACTTGATATTTTGAATGAGGTTTTTGCTCGTCAGTACCAGCAATTGCGCTTTGGTGAAACCAGTAATGTCATCAAATTTTTTGAAAAAGAGGTAGCTCGTCTTTATCGTACCCTATCTAATGCCGAAGATGATCTCATCCGCTATAACATATCTAAAAAAATCATCAATTACAGTGAACAAACTAAAGTATTGGCAGGTTTGGAGGCTCAGCAGCAGAATTTCCGCAATGACCAGTTGATGAATTATACCACCGCGAAAGCTTTGTTGGATTATTTGGAGCGTCAGTTGGGCAATCGTGCTCAAGTGATTCGCGCTAATCAGGAATTTACCAATCAAGTGAAGGACATTTCCCGTTTACAATCCCGTATTTCCAATCTTCGACTAATGAGTAGTGAAGGTGGTGGTCGTGATTCTGAGTCACAGGAAGAATTAGCGAAAGCCCAGCGTGAGTTACAAGCTGTTACTGGCCGTGTAACAGAACTAACGAGGGACATTGAGGCTTCCACCTATAGTACAGAAACTGGTGTTAAAGCCAACGACATGTTAGGAAGATGGTTGGAACAACTCTTACTGTTGGAAAAGACCAAGGCAGAAATGACGGCAACAGACATCATGAAGAATAATATTGATAAGCAATATCTTTTTTATGCTCCTATTGGTGCCACATTGGATCGCAAGGCCCGTCATATAGGCTTTATTGAGGGCAACTATATGGAAATGCTGAAAGCATTGAACGCAGCCCGTCTTCGTCAGCGTAATTTACAGATGTCGACAGCCACCCTGCGTGTGCTCAATCCGCCCATGTTCCCGCTGAATGCTCAGCCCACCAATCGCATGATGATTTTGTTAGGTGCTTTCATGCTAACCTTTATGTTAACGGCATTATGGTTCTTGATTGTTGAGTTGTTGGACCGCACACTCCGCGACCGCATGCGTTCTGAGCGCATCACCAAGATTCCTGTAATGGGCTGCTATCCCAAAGAAAGCAATCTGCGTTATCGTCGTTTCAACAAGACTATTGGTGACATGGCAATGAAGCAGCTCAGCAAAGCTCTCCTTCCCCATTTCCAGGAAGGTCAGCAGAATGTGCTGAACCTGATTTCTACGGATTCAGGTAACGGTAAGAGTTATTTGGCTCAGGAATTAGAGAACTATTGGATATCCATTGGCCTGCAGGTTCGCCGCTTGACCTACGATGAGGATTTCCTCGCAGAAGACAGTCGTTTCATCTTAGCCAAGGATATTAAAGATATCTGTCCAGACATCCTACCCGATGAGATTGCCATTATTGAATATCCGAATTTGAACGAGAATTCCATTTCACCAGCCCTCCTCAATATGGGTACCGTCAATTTGATGGTCACCCGTGCCAACCGTACTTGGAAGGATGTCGATCAGAAGGCGCTCAAAGAAGTACAAACGATGTTGGATGAGGGCCATAAGGATTCGCTCTTTATGTATCTCACTGAAGCCAGCCGCTATGCAGTCGAGGAATTTGTAGGCCAGTTGCCACCTTATACCAAGTTCAACAACTTTGTCTATCGCCTGTCACAATTAGGTTTGACAGCCACTGAGAATGAACACGCCAAGTAAGCATGAATAATGCAATAAAAGCATACGCCAAAGACCACGGAGGAAGAGTATCGTTACTCCTCCTCCTGTTTTTGCTAGCTATCTATGAGTTAGCTACTTCTGGATTTTCCACTTTTGCTGTTATTTGCATCAGTCCCTTATTGGTATTATTTGCTTTGGCATCTTTCCATTATCGGATGTTTGTTTTTTGGGCATTAGTTACCATCAACTATTTCATTTCAACGAAAAACAATTCTTTGGGTATCCCCCTTTCTTTGCCCAATGAAATGTTCGAAATACTCTTAATTGCATTGGCTATCATTGATGTGAAGAACACTCGTTGGGAGCGATTAGGAAATGTCATGCTCATAACTTTAATTGTATGGTGTGGTTTTATCATTCTGGAAGTTCTTAACGACACTTGCGACATTGGTATTGACGTCGGTGCCTGGTATGCAGGAGCACGATCGATGGCTTTTCAGTTATTATATGCTTTCATCGTGTTTTCCATTTATATCGATCGACCCAAGATTCTCATAAAATATCTCTATCTTTGGGGAGCATTTGCTTTATTTGCTGTATTCTGGGTGTGGAAACAACAACACCTCGGATTTACAGAAGCAGAAAATGCTTGGATTCAAACACGAGGTAGGGCTACACATATTTTGCAAGCAGGAACTCTCATTCGTTATTTTTCCATTTATAGCGATGCTGCGAGTTATGGTATTGGCATTGCTGCAACTGCTGTAGCATTTATCATATTTGGCATCACAGCAAAAGTCAAGAAATACAGGTATTTCTTTCTCATTGTAGGTTTTGCTTGTGCATGGGGAATGTTTCCGTCTGGCACAAGAACTGCCATTGCCTGTTTAATTGCAGGATTTATGGTTTATATCTTCCTGTCTAAATCAGTAAAAATAGCAGTCCCTTTTACTATCCTTTTTGCTTTTTTCGTTTTTATTTTAGCTTTTACGGATATTGGTAGCGGCAACCAGCAGATTCGACGTATGCGGTCGGCATTTGACCCAAATGATGCATCTGCAAAAACTCGAGACATAAACCAAGAAGCCATGAAAAAATACATGAGAGATGCTCCTTGGGGTATTGGAATTGGCATGGGTAGAGAAAATGTACCTGCCAATAATAAATTTGCATTCATGTCTACTGTCCCTCCCGATTCTGAATATGTCTTTATCTGGATACATACGGGTGTTATTGGAATTACATTATTCCTTATTTGTACATTTTTTATGATTGCTGGAGCATGTTGGATAGTGTTTTTTACGCTCAAAAGTCCATCCCTAAGAGGTATAGGAGCAGGATTCTGCTGTGCCATGGTCGCAATGCAGTTAGGAGGTTATGGTAATGGCGTTCTTACACAGTTCCCTAATGGACTTGTTTTCTATGGTGGATTAAGCCTAGTCTATGTTTTACCATGGATAGAAAAAGAATGGATTGAATGGGAAAATAATGAATTAGCAAAACAAGAAGAAAAAAAACGACTCAAATTAGAGAAAAAGCGTGCATCAAGAGTGTGAAGTATCTATTATCACCATCAATTATAATGGGCTAAAGGATACCTGCGAATTGATGGACACATTACCTTTAGAGGACGACTCCATAGAGGTAATTGTGGTAGATAATGCCTCTAAAGAAGACGAAGCCACACAGATTGAACAACGCTATCCTCAGGTAAAAGTCATTCGCTCGAATGAGAATCTCGGTTTTGCCGGTGGCAACAATCTCGGCATCCAAGCCGCCCAAGGCAAATATCTCTTTTTTCTCAACAACGACACGCTACTGCGATGTAAGAAGGAAGATGTAAGATGTAAGATGTTTCAGCCATTGATTGATCGACTGGAAAGTTCCCCAAAGATAGGAATGGTATCTCCTAAAATTCGATTTTCGTGGGGTACCAATCCTATACAATACGCTGGCTATACCCCATTATCAAAGATAACCCTTCGAAATACTGCCATTGGCTGTGGTGAAGCTGACAATGGCCAGTACGATACGCCTCACCCGACTCCTTACGCCCATGGGGCTGCGATGATGGTCAAACGCGAAGTCATTGACAAGGTTGGGCTGATGCCTGAATGCTATTTTCTTTATTATGAAGAATTAGACTGGTCCATGATGATCCGCCGAACTGGCTACGATATTTGGTATGAACCAGCCTGTACTATCTTTCACAAAGAGAGCCAGACAACGGGCCAAAACAGTCCCCTCCGTACCTATTATATCACCCGCAACCGTCTTTTGTTTGTCAAACGCAACAACCCAAATGCGACACGGTATTTGTCCTATCTCTATTTAATCGGCATCGTTGCTCTCCGTGACATCATCAAATATACTCTCCAACATCGCCTTGATTTGGCCAAAGCCGCCATCAAGGGCCTCCACGATTTTTTCTCTAAACTCTCATCTCTAAACACTAAACTATAATTTCATGACTTTTTGGATTATTCTCACATATCTCGATTGGTTTTTATTCATCCTCATCTCGCTGACGGTATTATATTTGGGTATCTTCGCTATCACCTCCTTATTCCCTAGGCATAGTGAAACGCCAAAAGCCAAAAAGGAAAACCGCTTTGTCGTCTTGATTCCTACTCATAAAAATGGGAAGAGTGTCATGATGACCGTTAAGTCCATTTTAGGACAATCCTACCCCATGCGTCAGTTTGACATTACGGTCATTGCTGAGCATGAGGATGAGATGACCTTATTCTATTTAGCCCAACAACCCATTACCTTATTAACGTCCAACTTTGAAAACAGTTCACGTATCAAGTCTCTCCAATTGGCACTCAACAACTTGCCCCAGTTTAAAATATACGATGTCGTAGTCATCTTAGAAGCAGGCGATGTGGTAGAACCGGAGTTCCTTACACAGATTAACGATGCCTATGAGGCAGCAGGAACCAAAGCGATACAGGCACATAAACTATCGCTGAATCGCGATACAGTAACAGCCCGTTTGAGTGCTGTTTTTGAAGAAATCAATAATTCTATATTCCGTCGGGGCCATATCAGCATCGGACTTCCAGCAGCTTTGCATAGCTCTGGTGTAGTTTTTGATTTTGAATGGTTCAAGAACTATTTGCAAGTCGCCAAGCCATCATGGGCAGACAAAGAATTGGAAGCCATGCTGACTCGCCAACATATCTATGTAGATTATTTCGACAACATCTTCTTCTATAATGAAAAAGCACGCCATGCCGATGATTTTAACCGACAGCATCGTAGTTGGATGTGGTCACAATTGAAGACAATCTTCCGCAATAGCCGCTTTTTACTGACAGCTATCCTGAACCGTCATTACGCCCTCATCGACAAGCTATTGCAATGGATGCTCATGCCCCGTATGATGATGATGTTGGTGATTATGGCCATGAGTCTCATTGTCCCCTTTATCTATATGTCAGCAGCACTGAAATGGTGGGCTTTGTTCGCCATCGTTGTGCTGATATTTGCCATTGCAACACCAAATTATTTAGTTGATGACAAGTGGGACAGGACTTTCTTCTTAGTGCCTATAGTTCTATTAAGTCCCATACTCAACAAATTCTCTTTAGGCAGGAAACTCCTAAAAAAGATTGACCTCCAAAAATAAGTCTGCGTTATGATTTGGCATTTACTTCATATCATCGATATTGCCCTCTGGTTGTTCATGGCAGCATCAGCAGCCTATATTTTGTTCTTTGCATTGATTTCAACCCTATGGAAAAAACGGGTTTCTCGGCTGACAAGATATTTGACTGGGCAGGTACTATCCATGCGAAAGAAGGATTTCTATTCATACCTCATCCTTTATCCAGCCTATAACGAAGACAGGGTCATCGTCAATTCTGTCCAAAAATTCTTAGCGCAATACTACCCCTATAGCTGTTTCCATGTGGTAGTCATTTCCGACCACATGCAGCCAGAGACCAACCAAAAGCTGAGTGAACTCCCCATTACCCTACTCCAACCCGTCTTTGAGAAGAGCAGCAAAGCGAAGGCCATGCAATATGCCATGGACCACTTTCAGAAGGCAGAAGTCAAAGGTCAGATGTCAGAAGATTTCGATTATATTGTCATCTTAGATGCGGATAATGTGGTAGAGCCCCATTTCCTGGAACAATTGAATACCGAATGTGCAAAAGGCTACAAGGCCATCCAATGTCACCGCTGTGCCAAAAACAATGACAACGATATTGCCGTGCTCGATGGCGTCAGCGAAGAAATCAACAACACCATTTTCCGCAAGGCCCACAACCGTATCGGTCTTTCTTCTGCTCTCATCGGTTCTGGCATGTGTTTCGATTTCCAATGGTTTAAGGAAAACGTTTATAAGTTGACTACTGCTGGCGAGGATCGAGAGTTGGAAGCGCTCTTACTTCAACAAAAGGTCTATATCCACTACGAGCCTGACATACATGTTTTCGACGAAAAGGTCAGCAATAAAGATAATTTCCAAAAGCAGCGTTTGCGTTGGATGACAGCACAGATACANNTTAATTTAGACTATATTGACAAGACTATCCAACAGGCACTGATTCCCCGCTCAATGCTTGTTGTCGGGACATTTGGGATGTCCATCCTCATAACTATCTTCTCCCTAATTTTTTCTCAATTATGGTATATCAAATGGTGGGGGTTATTCCTTACCATCTGTATTGCCCTATATATCGCGATTCCACACCAATTACGTAAGCATTCTGTATTTGGAAAGATTCTTTCCCTACCCAATCTTGTTTGGAAGATGGCTATGAATCTTCTCAAGATTGACCGTAAGAATGCGGATTTTATACATACTACTCACGAGAAATAATTATTTATGGAAAAAGAGAATGCCACAAGAACCAGTGTTATAATGGACAAGAATGACAGTTTCCAACGTTTGTCTTCATCCATTGCGTGCATGAGATTTCCACTTGCTGTTACTATTATTTTCTATCATTCATATACCATAGTATCTATTCCCGGAAGCCAATTCTATTTCAAATTCATTTATCCGTTTTCTCTTTGGTTAGGAGAAACCGGTGTACCTGCATTTTTCTTCATTTCTGGACTTTGGTTCTTTTACAGCAAGAAAACTTATAAAGAGAAAATTCATGCAAGAACTCAATCATTATTAATCCCCTATTTTTTATGGAACGCTATCATGCTCTCTGCCTTTATTGTTGCTTTCCTTTGGGGGTACAATCATATTATTAACCACGTTAAGGCTATTGCTGATTATGGTATTATCGACTATATACGAGCTTTTTGGGATTGTGGTGACTGGTNNATCTTTTTCTTCTATGTCTGCTTAGTCCTATTATAAAAGTAATTATAAAAAACACTCATTTCATATTTCCACTTGCTGCCATCCTTTTTTGGTTGTTCTTTCCTGGTTTTTGGCTAATCCCAGAATCTATCATGGCATTCTGTGCTGGTGCTTATTTCCCACTATGCAATAAGAATCCAATGGACTTTCTGGATAAACACAAAAAACTTGTGATTGGGAGTATGATTCTATTGGGTATTGCTGATGTTATTACCAATACCGTATATTATATCCCTTTTAATCTACAAATACATCGTTTAGCGATCCTCGCCAACATTTTTTCCATACCCATTATTGGTGAGTTATTTATTAATCACCATATCTCCATGAAGTCACTATCTAACATGGCATTTTTTATATACTGCATACATCTACCCATAGTGGCTCTATTCCGCAAACCAGTCCTATGGTATCCACAATTAACTGATGGGATTCATATAGCATTATATTTCACTACTGTTCTAACAGTTACCATTATTACTATTTTTATCTATAAATTGACCAAAAGTATTTGGCCTTCCTTCATAAGGATCGCTACTGGTAACAGAGATTAGTACAAACCGTATTATGAAGAAACGTGTAAAATGGCTCATATTGGTAGTTTGTTTGCTAATACTCATTATTTGTATTTTCATCATACATAATAGGCATTATTACGCAATTGCTGAGGAAATAGATTTCTACTCAATAGAACACCATCATGATGATACGCTTAGAATTGCCTTCATTGGTGACAGCTGGGCTTTTTATCATCAAGAACACCTGTGCCAAATATGCAGAATACTTTCAGATAGTATACATAAGCCTGTATCTATTATGTCTGCAGGTATTCCTGGTGCTACAAGCAAAACCATATATGCAGAGTTTGCCACTGACACTCCCATCCAAAAGGTACTTAAGAATGGACCTGACTATTGTATCATTTCTGCAGGAATCAACGATTCTAACATAAAGTTAGGATGCAACTACTATCAACAACATGTTAGGTTTATTATTGATTTTCTCTTGCGTAACGAAATCGTTCCAGTCATCATAGAAATCCCAGACTATAACATTGAAAAGGTCTATTCAGAATCTTCTCTGATGCAAAAAATCCGGAGGCAATTATCAATGGCAGTGACAGGGAGCAATTTAGACTGTCGAAATGAGAATCGTCATGCATTAAACCACATGATAGAACAAAATGACTATAGCAATAAAATCATCATAATAAGAGAAAAACTTTGGAATCCATCTGGTTACAAAGACCCACGCCATATTTACAAAGAAGATGGGATTCACTTGAATGAGAAAGGCTATGAGTTTTTAGACTCATCTATTACACAATCTATTTTAAAGGATTATCATCAGAAAAAGATGCAATTATCACAATAAAACAAATTTTGTGTTATAAAAAGATATTTTATTTTGTTATTTATTTTATTTTTCTTACTTTTGTAGAATAGAATCTAGAACCTAAGATGGGAAAACGAGTTCATAAAAGCATATTAAATGCGGAAGTAAATTTGCTATTTTACTTCCTATCGCTTTTCTTGACCTTCTTTTCGCGTAAAATCTTCCTCGACAACCTCGGTGCGGAGTTTATTGGCCTAACAGGAACGCTCTACAATATTTTGGGCTTTCTCAATCTGTCTGAATTAGGTATTTCTGCATGTATTGGTTATTTCCTGTTTAAACCCATTCAAACCAATAATAGGGAAGAGATTCAAAACATATTGTCACTTTTAGGGTATTTATATAATTGGATTGGTAGTATTATATTTTTAGGTGCATTCATCATCAGCCTATTTTTCCCCCTTATTTTTTCAAATGCGGAATTAAATCATGGCCTCATTTATTTTGCCTTCTATTCTTTTTTAGGTTCTTCGCTCATAGGATATTTCATTAACTACCGACAAATATTGCTGAGTGCCGATCAAAAAAACTATTTGGTTGCCATATACTACCAATCAGCCAAATTGGTCAAATTAGGTCTTCAAATCTATTTGGCATATTATTATAAGAATTTATATGTTTGGGTAGCCGTTGAGTTTTTGTTTGGCATTATAGGGTGTATTATCCTTAATTGGAAGATTAATAAAGAATATCCTTGGCTGAGAGTCAACAAGAAGCAAGGCAAGACATTGCTGAAACAATATCCTGAGATAATTACGAAAACCAAACAGGTCTTTATCCATAAAATTAAGGACTTTGTTTTGGTCAAGAGTGATGAGCTATTCATCTTCTTATTTGTGTCATTAAAGATGGTTGCATATTATGGTAACTATATGATAATCATCTCAAAACTTATCTCCATGTTTTCTGCTGTTACTGGCAGTGTAGGAGCCAGTGTAGGGAACCTTGTTGCCGAAGGGAATAAAGAACACATGCTAAAAGTATTTTGGGAATACACCACCATCCAACATACCATTGCCGCCACTCTTACCTTCTCACTATATGCCTTTTTGGAACCTTTTGTATCACATTGGTTAGGTTCAGAATACATCATGGACAATCGTATTCTTATTCTGTTAGTTATATATATCTACATTACGAACTCTCGGAACTCTGTCGACTCCTTTAACTATGCTCATGGACTCTATGCGGATGTCTGGTCTGCATGGGCAGAATTGATCATCAATGTAAGTGTTACTATTATATGTGGCTTGAAATGGGGAATCATCGGCATTCTGCTTGGGAAAATTGCCAGTCTTATCCCCATAGTTGTTATTTGGAAACCTTATTACCTGTTTAGCTCTGGTTTCAAGGAGTCTGTATGGATATACTGGAAAGGAGTTCTTCGCAACTATGCCATATCAGCCTTTGCCATTGGAACATCTCTCTATTTCATCCAATTCGTTCCTATCAGTCCCTATCACACCATCGGTGATTGGGTAGTATATAGTGCCATAGGCATGATTATTTTCCTAACGATTGAACTTTCGGCAACATTATTGTTTGCGAAAGGAGCTAAAGACAGTTTAGTTCGATTAAAAAGTATCAAGAAGAGATGATGTTCAATAATCAATACCCTACACATAATAGAGTCTTTACTCTTAATAGAATAGGCTATGACCCTTTTATTGATTTTCTAAAAGGCATTTGCATCATTTTTGTTATTATTAACCATTGCATGCCTGTCAAGGTTATGGAATATACAGCTTTTTTCTTTTGGGGAGTTTCTGCAGTGCCTATTTTTCTTATCATACAAGTATTTCATGCATATAAAAGGGGGGTAAACAATGCTACTATTAATTATAGAAGGTTGTGGAAGAAAATTATATACCCATTTTTGATTTGTGAACTTATTATATTCATAATTGTTAGCGTTAGGTATCAACATACAAACTTCTATGCTTATATTAGCGAGGCCATTTCGTTTATCAAGTATGGAGGCTATGGGCCTGGAGCTTATTATCCATGGATTTATATTCAATTTGCATTAATTCTTCCAATCATTGTTCCTATATTTAGATTAAATACCAAGGTATGCTGTCTTGTATTTATCATTATTTCACAAATAACTGAAACTGTATGCTCTTATTGTGAGATGCATCAAGTACTCTATAGATTGCTATTTTTCAGATATATTTTCATTTTCTTTTTAGGTTACCTCTTAGTTAAGAAAGGCTACGTCCTAAATAAATATACTTTGATGATATCCATATTATGCCTTGTCATATCATCATACATCACATATTCCAACAATAGTTTTTCACCAATACTCTATCCTTTTGTTAATCCTGTATGTCATTGGTTTTGTTATATATATATCGCATATTTACTCCTATTTCTGTTAAAAACAGCATATAATCACCTAAAGAAAGCAGAATCCATCATGCATTTCTTCTCAATTGTGGGAAAATTCTCATACGAAATTTTTCTTTTTCAAATGTTTTATTTTTCAATAGTATACGAATGGGTTTATGAACGACTTCATTATTTTGTAATCAACAATACTCTATTGGTTATTTCCAGTATTTTCCTATCTATCTTATTATGCACAATACCAGTTTTATTATATAAGAAAATTAGAAAAAAATTATGAAATATTCTATAATAACAGTCAATTATAACAATAAGGAGGGGTTACGTAAAACCATAGAGAGCGTTATCCATCAAACCTATCGTGATTTCGAATACATCGTCATTGACGGTGGTTCAACAGATGGCAGTGCCGATGTATTGAAAGAATACGATGAGCAAATCACCTATTGGGTATCAGAAAAAGACACCGGGATATACAATGGGATGAATAAAGGTATTGCAAAGGCAACAGGCGAATATCTAAATTTTATGAATTCAGGCGATTGTTTTTATGCTCCAGATATTTTAGAGAAAGTTTCTAAAAACAATTACGACACCGATATCATTGTGGGAAGAGACTATCATTACAATGAACAAACAGGAAAAGGCTTTTCCACTATCCTGCCCCCACGCATCTCAATGCTAACCTTCTACATTCAGACTCTCCCTCATCAAAGTTCGTTCTTCAAACGGGTATTATTTAGCAATACACTATATGACGAGTCTCTCAAGATCGTAGCTGACATTAAATTCTACATCCAAAAAATATGTATTGAAGATTGTAGCATTCAGTTGATTGACGAGATTATATGTCGACGCGAACCTGATGGAATAAGTAAATCGTATAACGAGCGACGTATCGGCGAACATCAAGCAGTTCTCTCAGAATTTCTTCCCAAAGGGTCTATAAAAGACTACAATACATTAGCACTATTGGACAAAGTAACTCTTTATAAATTTTTACGCCTTATAGAGAATCCTAGAAGCAATAAGTTTATAACATTGTGTATAAAAATCATCAATAGAATTTATGGATAACGAAACAATATCATATACATCTGGACAAAGGATTGATTATATTGATGCCCTTAAAGGATTCCTAATCCTTTCTGTTGTTATGTGTCATGTAGCAGGTTTTTGCATTGGCATACAAGATGATATTCCTTCTTTCCAACCAATACTCTTTGAATTCCGAAATCCACCATTTTTCTTCATTAGCGGTATGTTTGCATACAAAGCAGGAACTGCATGGAGCGGGAGTTATTGTTGCAAATTAATAAAAAGAAAATTTATGACAATAGCATGGCCAACAATTCTGTTTCTTGCAGCAATTCTATATGTTCATCCGTCATTCCACGGGCGTACTTTTTTGCATAATAGTATCAAAGACTTGTGGTTTCATTGGTTTACATTATCACTTTTTCTATATTTCGTTTTTTATTCTATCATTGGATTATTATTTAGTTATTTTAAAAACCAGCTATTTAAGTCTATATTATTACTCACCTGTGGAACTATTTTTTACTTACTATTTTCTGTTCAGTCTGTATATAACAATCTACCTATCGTCGATGATATCAAGGTAACATTAGGGATGGAATACTGGGGATTTTTCTTTTTCTTTATTTTAGGAGTATTGGCACGAATGCATTACACACATTTTGTCAATATTCTTGACAGCAGTATATTCATCGCTATATGCATCTTTATTTTTATTATCTTTAATCTATTTAGTTACCCTCTCCAAAGTAATCATTTTAACCTTTTCCGTATTACAACATATGTAACAGGGATTATCCTTGTTCTAAAATTTTTCAAGAAGTATCCTCCAAAAGGTTTCTTAAATAAAATTATGACATTTACTGGTAAAAGGACATTAGACATATATCTTATTCACTATTTTTTTCTACCACTCGCTCTATATGAGAATACATCCATATTCCGTGATAGTCCAATGCCGATTATAGAGTTTGCATTAACATTATCCATTTCAATTGCCATCATTGCTATGTCTCTTCTTGTTAGCTATATTATCAGACTAAGCCCAATATCTGCACATTACATATTTGGACACAATAAGAAACAACATCATAATATCCCGACATGAAATCAATTGTTATCATATATCCTTATTTTGGCAAATTGCCAGTACAATACAAAATGTGGCGTGAATCTGCACTCCGCAACCCGTCTGTTGACTTTATGTTTTTCACAGATGCAAATGTAGAACCAGCAAAGAATATCTTTGTACACAAAATGAAGTTCGAAGAATTTAGTCAGTACATCCAAGCCGCGTTCGATTTCCCCATCGTTCTTGACAGGCCCTATATTCTTTGCGATTTCAAGCCCGTATATGGACAGGCTCTCCAGCAATTCATTGGGCAATATGATTTCTGGGGCTATGGTGACCTGGATGTCGTTTATGGCGACTTTAGGGCATTCTTTACAGATGAGGTTCTTTCACGCTATAAATTCTTCTTAGGTTTTGGACATTTGACATTATATAAAAATGATGAAGAAACCAACACCTATTACAAGGTAATAATCCCAGGTTATCAAGACTATAGAGAAGTTCTAACTATACATAAGCAGACTTTCTTTGACGAATATGATCACAAAGGAACTGCAGACAAATGGAAAGAGTGCAGGACACAGGATTGCTTTCTCGATTGGCAATTTGATAATATATCCATCCCCAAAAAATCGTATTCAATGAATAGTCTCACTAGAGGATGGAAACAGATTCTGTTTGAACATCAAGGAAGCAAGCTATACATGCTTCGCTTCAATAATGGGAAATTAGAAAAAAAAGAATCCTTATATGCCCATTTCCAACACCGACCATTTATGAAAGATACTGTAAAGGACTATGAACATTTTCTGATTACGCCGTCTTCCATGATAGACTACCCCCGTAACTTCACTACACTCAAGTTGAAATTCTATAGCAGAAAACGTTATTTAATGACTAAGTACTACCAATGGAAAGACCGCATCCTATGGAAAATGGGGAAAGGCCATATCAGATAAAAGGGAAGAAACGATAAAAAGAAAAATGACTGAAAAAAGATGAAAGCACTATTCGAGATTAAGGACATTTCCACCTACCGCTCAGAGCTAATGGGGTGTGCCATTGTGTGGATTATGATGTTGCACTTCACCTTCACTCAGATAAAGCCTCTGGGGTTTGTGGCGCAATACGGCTTTGCCGGTGTGGAGATCTTCATGCTGGTATCCGGCTTCGGTCTGTTTTTCTCGCTCGACAAGGATTCCCGCCTCCTGACGTTTTACAGGAGAAGGCTGTTGCGTATCTTTCCCACCTACTACCTAATAGGGATAGCAGCCAGCATCATCCTGTTCCACGATGGCATCCTGACCTATCTGTACCGTTATTCCACCATCGGGTTCTGGACGGGCGGTCTCTATTGGGAATGGTATGTCCCGTCTATTGTAGTGCTCTACCTATTTGCCCCCTTCCTGAAGAAAATGATTGACAACAGGCAGTTGTTCCTGATGGTTTGCCTGGCCATTGCCATCTTAGGTGTTTCCTACTTCTTGGTAGCAAAAGAGATTGTAGACGCAAAGGAACCGCACTTCTTCCTGCTTTATCGCATCCCGACATTCATGTTAGGAATGACGTGCGCCTATTGGGCGAAGCGGGACATCGGTGCGAAATACTTCCTGATGATACTGCTGGCGGGTATTCCGTTCTTTGCCCTACTGTTTCCACACCACCACGAAATATACAACTACAAATACTTCTCCCTGGTTTTCCTGCTTCCGCTGTTCATCATCAGCTTCACCGCACTTGCAAAATACGTTCGTTTCCTGAGGCCTTTCCTGGCAGCCATTGGGAAAGCAAGTCTGGAAACGTATCTGATACAGGCCATCTTCTTTCATGCCATCGTCACAGGAGTACTCGTCATCGAACCAGCCTGGCATGATGCCGTCACGATACTCCTGATCATCGTTTCGTCATTACTCGGCATCCTTGTGCATTGGCTGATTGACAAGAGCGGAATTCTGCGATTGTTGTAGGTCACGGGCTATAACCTTTGCAACACACGCGTCAAGCCTTTCGTAGCCAAGACGGTTCAGGTGTACCCTGTCAGTCATGAACAGTTCTTGGTTGATAGCCGTTCCTTCTCCGTTCCAGTCGGCCATTGGGACATAGACAACACGTTCCATCAGGTGTTCCTCAAGAATCATTGCTCGTAAGGCTTCACAATACTCACGGTAACGATACATCCCGCAACGGGTCATGGTTGATCTCAGATAATCAGTCAACAAATCCTTCTTGGATTTACTCTTATATAAATGCCACAAATCCACATCAGGAATTTCTATGATTATAGGAGTAATCTTATGCTCAAAAAGAAAACTAAGTATCATACGATAATGTGCACAAAATTGTTTAGTTCCTAGATTAGCTGCAGCATCATTAATACCTGCTGATATGATACAATAATCTGGAAGTTTCTGAAACAACGTTTTTGTCCCGTCTCCGTCAGACTCGAACATCAGCTGGTAGGTACCTTTACTCTTTGCACCTCCTTTTCCTTTAGAAATCACCTTTACTGGTTGTGAAACTCTCTTTTTTAATTCCGAACTTAAGAATGTGTCCATTTGTAACCCGTGATGAATACCAGCCCAACTATCACCTATCATAATAACTCGAAGTGTATCATCACTTTTTTCAGGTATTTCATAAGACTTTAGAGGCTGAGCTATTGACCAGAAGTGTCTCCATCGGGAATAATAATAACCATATATAACACCCAAAGACAATAACACAACTAGGAGAAAAATGATTAATTTACGAAACATAAACTATTTTGCTCAGGATTTTATTTTTATGTATTAAAATAGAAACCATCCAACCACCTATTAGTGCCAAGAGAATTTCAAACACCCCCGCGAAATAACCGAGTTCCATATCTGGAAATACCCAACGATATACATCTTTTGCTAATACAATAAATGCTATTTCTATACTGAAGATCGTCAACGAATGCCGACCTAATGCCGTAAACAATCTTCCAACAAGCGTTCCTTGAAGATACCTGGAAGCCCAAAGAACTATGAAACTACCAAAAACTGCCAAAACAAAATAAATCAACACTGAAGATCCATACATTCTAGCGGAAAGATTCATTTCACCGCCAACATACTGAAGGCATATATATATACCTATTAGTAATATGACTATCCAGACATTTGTTTTTATTAACTCATGCTTTCGAGATTCCATACCAGCATACATTACCAAGGCCGTCAACGGCGCTGTGTCAAGACTCCACGGCAACAAAATAGGGCAAAGGGTAAATATATATGCCAATAGGGCATAAAATACCATTATTGCATATTTATATCGTTCATTATAGGTTATCAGAGAAAAAAAGAAATACGTAGTTATCATTGATGTAAGAAACCACATGGGATAATTACCTGAAGTCAAGAACCTTATATTAGGAGTGACGCCCAGTGGATACAAGCAATATCTTGAATACAGCATACCTACAAATTCACGTAATGAAAAACTCCAAAACACCAAAAACAAAACAAAATTAAAGAACAAATATGGTACAAACAATTTAACGAATCTATTTTTCATTGATTTTAGAAAGGTGTCTCTTTGTGAATAAGTATAACCAGAGCAGAAATAAAATATTGGCACAAACATGCCCATAAACAGCCACATCAAATCTAAAGCATGAGTATGAGAACAAACGACCAACACAATTCCAATACCCTTAGCTATATCAACATATTCTAATCGCTCTTTCATAATTATAGATTATAAACCGCAATTCAACAAATCAAATTGACAACACCAATTATGCAATGGGAGTTCTTTCTCATTAATTCCAATCGTTAACTTTTCTCCCTGTGAATCACGGAGATTTCCTCTTGGTCCATTGATTCTTCCACCTTTCAAATACTCACCATTAACCGCATAACGGACCTTACATCCTATTGGGGATTCATTACATGTAAGAACAACACTATTACCTTCTATACTAACAGATGATATGATATCAGAATTATCTTTGTTTATCACATTAAATCCATAATGAGGTGCCTTCCTAACCTGTATCGTATCAAAACATAACGGTGGAGAAGGAACATTGAAAAGAATCTCCACATTATTTGCAGAACAACTGATTTCTAGAGGAACAAGTCCGATTCTGCGTTTTTGGTGATGAAGAATACCTAATGCAGATTGTGCTGCCAAACCTCCAATACTTTTTTGACCTTCAGCATCTATATGAATATTCTCGTTGACAAAATTATATGGATAAACGGGGCCACTCGCCCATATTAAACTGTCATCCCTTATCATTTCCATTTGAATGGTCGGAGTCTGGGATTCTATGGTATTGTAATAATTCTCCTTATAACGCGTTCCTTTGGTAACTGCATTGGTCTGATAACAAATAATACGAATATCTTCTGATTGTCGAGTAACTGCCTTAATATCTGTATTGAGATTCTTGTACATTTGTTGGAATAGTTTTTTATAATCCGTATTGGGATAATCAGCGATATCCGACTCTCCTTGCATCCAACAGACTGCAGGTACAATAAAAGTCCATCCTCTCTTTTCTGCTTCTTGATAGGCATGTTTTATCTCACCAATAAATTTTAAGTATGGAGCGGCTGGTTTCATTAACTGAGTGATGGTATTCATGCCATGCCCACCAGGAAAAATACAAATCAATGTATCTTCACCCAATTGCGGAACCATTTTCTCAGCCATACCATATACAGAGAGTTCAAAAGCTTTCTTATCGTAATGTAGCAGTCTCTTGACATTTTGTTTGAATCTACTGCTATGATCAAAATATCCAAAAGCATAATCCATATTCTCTGTAACAATTCTATCATTATACTTTAGTCGCAGAGAATCAAAATCAGTTATTCGTACCGCCTCTTCCCCCAGAGCAAGGCTTTGACCATAAACAGGAATACATACGACAACCTTATGGCCATAGTCCTTTTTGTTTATCTCATGATAAACTATTGCCAAGAGACATATCATAACCACCACAATAACAAAATAATATTTACGTTTCATATTTAAGTACTATTAAATGCTATTTCCTCACAAAGGTAACGTTTTAATTCGACAATCCAATAAGAAATCCCTTTTTTTTCGTTAAATAATGACAAATATTTATTAACATCTAAATATATTACTGGTATTATTACTAAATTTGCAAAAAATAAGACTTATGAAAATTGCGGTTCTTACATCAGGCATTTTACCCGTTCCTGCCGTACAGGGAGGGGCCGTAGAGAATCTTGTAGATTTCTATCTGGAATATAACGAGCTACACCAAATACACGATATCACCGTGTATAGTGTGTGGCATCCCGATGTTAAGAAGCATCCAGCACTGCTATCAGAAGTCAATCACTACAAATATATTAAAATGAATGGATGGTGGAACAAATTAAGGAAGAAATTCTACCAAAAGACACACGACAAAGAATATTACCATTACAGCATTGAATATTTCCTGCATGAGGTCATCAAGGACATACGTAAGNNCGCCCAGGTTACGCTCTCAAGCTGGAAGAAATAACTGATGCCAAACTGATATACCATCTTCATAATGAGAAGTTAGATAAAAAGGCGGTTCATGCTCAAAAGATCTATGATGCAGCAACTCTGATTTTAACGGTGTCAGACTATATAAAAAAATGTGTTCAAACGATTAATAATAAAGACTGCAAGACAAAAACAATTCATAATGGCATTAACCTTGCCGTTTTCAATATCAATGCCATGAATAATCGTTCTGCGTTAGGACTTCAAGATGAGGACTTCGTTCTCGTTTTTAGTGGAAGGGTAAATCGCGAAAAAGGCATTATGGAACTGATTGAAGCCATGAATTTACTAGAGGAGCATCAAAATATCAAACTAATGGTAATAGGTAGCACCTTCTATGGCAATGATACAAATGAAAACGCATTTACAACAGAACTGAAGGCAAAAGCCGAACCCCTACAAGAACGCATCATATTTACGGGCTTTCTTCCCTACTCCAACATTCCAGATTATCTTCGAATGGCAGATGTGGCTGTCATCCCCTCCGTATGGGATGACCCATTCCCAACAACAGTTCTTGAAGCTCAAGCGATGGGGTTACCAATCATTACCACCCGTCGCGGTGGAATTCCAGAAGAAGTTACTGAGAAAAATGCTATTTTGCTTGATACTGATGAACACTTTGTCGAGAGTCTTGCTGCCGCCATCTTAGATCTTTATAATCATCCAGAGGAACGGGAACAAATGGCAGCTGCAGGTCTTGAACGAGCCAAACTATTCGACAAAGAGACATACGCCAAGAATTTCTTCAAGGCATTGGAGGGAATCTAAATCTACTGGTTTTCCGTTAAATAATACCAAAAATCANNAATTTTAAGTAATGATGAATAACATAGCTATAAACAATCCTTTCATTGTTGGCAAATATCTGTCTGACAAGTATTTTTGCGACCGAACTGAAGAAACTGAATTTCTTCGAAAGCAGCTTCAAAATGGTAGAGATGTCGCGCTCATCTCACCTCGTCGTATTGGAAAATCAGGACTTATCCAGCATTTTTTCAACCAACAGGACATTAAAGAGAATTACCATGTTTTTTTCATTGACATATACGCCACAACGTCATTAGCAGAGTTTGTTTATACATTAGGAAAGGAGATTTATGCACAGCTAAAGCCTCAGTCTGCTGTTTGGAAAGAAAAATTCTTCCAGGTGATTTCATCATTCCGCGTCGGTTTTAAACTGGACACTATGACTGGAGCACCTACTTTCGATTTAGGACTGGGTGACATCCAAGCACCCCAAACGACACTTGACGAAATCTTCGCCTATATTGAAGAAGCTGATAAACCCTGCATTATTGCCATTGATGAGTTCCAGCAGATTGGTGAGTATGCAGAGAATAATGTAGAAGCCCTTTTGCGCACCAAGATTCAGAAGTGCCATAAAGCGCAATTCATATTCTCAGGCAGCAAACGCCACGTCATGAGTAATATGTTTAATTCTCCATCAAAACCATTCTATCAAAGTGCAATCAGCATGGGGTTAGAGCCTATACCCCTTTCTACCTACTCAGCATTCACAACTTCTCTCTTTGAAGAAAGGGGAAAGAGTATTAATAGTGAAGTTATTGAATCTGTATGGAATCATTATGACGGATACACTTGGTTTGTCCAAATGATGATGAACGAACTCTTTGCTTTAACTGCCACGAACGCTACATGTGGTATGGACATGATTTCAGAGGCAAGACATAATGTTGTTATGGCTCAAGAAAACAGTTATAAGGATTTGTTGTCCAACCTTCCTCCTAAACAGAAGATTGTGCTGCAAGCTATTGCCAAAGAAGGAATTGCACACAACATTACATCAGCAAAATTCATCAAAAAATACAACCTCAATTCTGCCAGTTCTGTACAGGCTGCTGTTAAATTACTATTAAAGAATGACCTACTTACCCAAACCGACAATGGTTATCGTATATATGACTTCTTCTTCTCAGAATGGTTAGCAACAGTCTATTAAACAAGGGCTAAAGCCAATCACTCCGCACCAACAAGACAATGACCAAAAACAAGAACAGGTGATATCCACCTATTACCCTCCTATCGTCCACTTCAACCACTTATACTTATTAAAGACATATGACAATAACAGCGGTGGGAAGAAACCTATTGGGAACAGCACAAATGGTCCAATTATCCAATGTATTTCAAACCATTGATGCAAGACAGGTGTAGTAAACACGATATCCATCATTATCTGGTTAAAGATATAAAGCCCCATNNCAGAATAATCAACAGCTCAATACAGATAACGTAAGCCAGAATTGTCCTAATAAGAATAATCAAAGTATAAGGAATTGGTATAGGATACCAGACGAAGACAAACAGGCCTAATATAGCAAATGGCAACACCATATACGCCCAGTTAGGCAGGAGCCAACCTATACGCACTTTCGCACAAACATAGCCAATCATGAAAGCAGGGAAGTAATACAGTATTTTGTTGATACAAAGGAACTCCCCATCATAAACGAATTTAGAGAACAGCAAACCTGCTACATATCCTGAAACTATCAGAAATATGCCTAATTTGCCTGTAAACCTGATCCTTTGGGCATTCAACAGCTGAAGAAGAACAGTAAGTGTAAATACGCCAAACAACATAAGCAAGAACCACAAGTGTCCAATACCATAGAACAGTTTGGTCCAAGTATTCCAAGGCCACACGATAGCCATGGGTATGCCCCAGAAGAAATAGGGTATCAACAATCGTCTTGCTTTAATACGAATCACTTCCGATGGATGACGGTATTTATTCCTATAAATATACAGATAACCATACAGATAACCGGAAATAAAAACAAACATATTCAAGTCTATCACGTCAAGGAAATATGACACATTGTGCCAGAAAGGGATATCGATTGCATTCACCTTTGACCATCTGCCATTATAAAAGCATAAGCTATGAAAGGCAACAATCATGGTCATTGCCAAAACACGCATGATAGATATTTCTTCAAATCTTTTAGGCTTTTCCATATTTATTATGGCATTATGTTTTGAGATAATTTATTTGTTTTCTTGTTATAATCATTGATTATTTCGGACACGATACAGGAATCTAATATGTGGTATCCTTGATAGTTCAGATGGATATGGTCCTTAAGATAAATCTCTTCTGAATAATTATGCTCTTTGGGAATCCAGTGGTCTGCAGGAACAAACAATACACTATCGGCTAAATTTGTATCCGTTAGCATCTTTTTAAGTCCGTCACGGAATGGTGTGATATCGTCCGTCACAACACCATTGAAAAGAGAATATATTCGGTAAGGAATCCTGATCGTATACTTATGCATATTTAACCAGCCTGTCAGATCAAAGTCTGGTATTTCCATTACGACAGGGCGAATCTTATTGGCAAGCAGCAGTCTGATTATCAAACGGTAGTTTCCTGTATAATAGGATACAGGACGCTTTTTCCATGCATCGTTGATTCCAGCCATAATGACACAATAGTCTGGATGTTCTTCCAATAAGGGTTGTGTGCAGATGTCATGCATCCATGAATATTCCTGAGTATGACTTCTGAACATATAATAATATACGTCTTTCGACTTTGCGCCACCCTTTCCCCTAGTCATACATTTAATGGGCTGGGCGGTCATTTTCCTACCATACTGTTCAAAGAGGGTATCGCACTCAAGATTCATGTGATATTCTGCCCAGCTGTCGCCAATCACTGCTATTCGCAAAGTATCATCATTGGGACGGGGACCAACATCATAGAACGGCAACTCATCAGCCACACAAAACTCACTATCGATAAACAAATAGGCTTTGTAGCCCAGATAACCAAGCACGGCAAGAAGAACCAATGACCACCACAGCCATTTGAGTCTTCTGATCCTGACGAGGATTCTATTTACCGTGAAAAGTTCCATGAGCGATTCTATTTAATTCATCGATTATCTTTGAGACGTTCGTATTTCACACCGAAAAGATAATGCCCCAAGAAAGGACTGAGGCGGATCACGTAACTTGCCAAGAGACAAAGTGCCAATATGACAAGCGAGACACCCATGATCACTATGAATTCCAGGAACTGGCTATCGAAAGCCTTTAGCTGACTGGTATAAGCTATGAGGAAGCGGGGCAAGAAGAAAAAGTGCAACAGATAAATATCCAATGTTCGCGTGCCTACATATTGCAGGGGTTTAGAAAGACGCAATCTCATGAGCCACGAGGCTGAGAGACGGAAGATCGTGAATACCATCCACATACCTGTAATGCCACCGATATAGAATCGCAGCATCTCAAACCACATATTGGCGAAATGTGGTGTGGAGGCTACTATGAAGAAAGCGACCGTAATGAGCAAAAACACAACAGGTTTATTGGTCCAACGGATAAATGAGTCAAAATGCCTCCTCACCCAAGTGCCTATATAAAAGAACAAGAAGAAGCGCCAGAGGGTAACACTCAGGAAACCGAGTAAATTGACGCCCCATGACTGAATGCCGGTGGCAGAAACCTGAAGACTATGATAATAACTGGAACAGCAGAAGGAACCGATTGTAATCATCAACGCCACCCAAGGAGTCCACTTTTTCCCCAGTCGCACTATCAGCATATACAAGATAAAGAACTCAAAGAGCACAAAGGTAAACCAATAGCCTCCTTTCAAGGTCCCCAATTGATGGAAAAAGAACGGCGGAGGTGCCAAAAGAAGCAGGAAGATAAACGTAGGCAGCAGCTGCACCATCATCTTATGCCGGGCAACAGTCTTGAACGGCCGTTGCGCAATAGGTTCAAACAGCCAACCGCTGATAAAGAAAAAGCACGGCATGCGAAACAGGATAAACACGGCATTATAGCCCATTCTATCATCACCCAAGCAGAAATGACAGACATGTGCGAATATCACGAGAATCATCGTGAATCCCCGCATGGCATCAATATATCCTATTCGCTTGCTCATACTTTTGCAAAGGTACAACTAAAACAAGAAAAAAACAAATAATTAAGATAAATATTACTTTTCCGCTAGCCAATATTCCATATGTTTGGTTGTGCGCTTGCTTTTGAAGTTGAACTGGACGTCGTTCAGCGCATTGCCTATCTTTTGGAAGGATGTCTCTGGGTCGAAGTTAGGATAGCGACTGGCAAGCAACTGACTGATGTCGCCCAGACTCCACCACTTGGCCAGCTCCGTTTCCCTAGGTCTGCGGAAAGTTTCTCCAATCATCTCTACTAGGTCGTTCAGCTTTTGGAAGGGCTCATTTTCCGCTATCAGCGTGTTGATTTCCTCATTGTTCAGCCAGAAACGATCGCCATGATTAAACAGATATAGCGCCTGAGCAAAGAGTTGTTCGTGATACAGGTTATCTTCGAAATTGATGTTACCCGTAACGCCCACACAGACGAAACGACGACTTCCCGTGGGGTCAACGAGGGGTTTCAGTTGATTGGTTGTACCAATAAAAGAGGTATATCGACGATACTGCTTGATGGTCTTGCCGTAGGGCGGGCGGAACTTGACGTCGCTCGACGACAACAGATACTTTAGCACGATTTGCTGCGATGAGGTGGTCTTGTCGAACTCATCAATATTAATCAAAGCAAACGACGTGAGTGCGATGTTCAGGTCAAACTCGTTCTTGAAATTGATTTTGTCGTTGTAGTAGTCGCGCAGTTCTGGAGGCAGGATAATCTTACAGAATCGCGTCTTACCACACCCCTGTCGACCAATCAACAATGGCGTTAACGCATTGCCTGTCAGCTGTTTATCGCTCTCGCGCCATTGTGCCACCATGCCTACGAGCCAGAACCTAAGATATTTCTCCCAATGGGGCTGATTCGTGGGAACTCGCTGTGCAAGGTCAACGATGTAATCGTGTCCGTCCCATTTAGGCAACTTATCGAGCCAGGTGTTTACGGGGTCGTACTGCTCAATGCGCGTCGAATCGATAAAACGGTTCACATTCCGATCCCATGCCTTCAGACCTAACTCTGTGGCTCTCAACGTCATATCGTTTCGAACCTCTTCCGTAAGGGGTTTGAATCGCTGGTCGTCCGAGAACTTCTCACGATACTCAGCCACACCCGTCAGCAGGTTCTTACGCAGTTCAAAATTCGAGTTGAGGAAAATCTCCGTCTTCATAGCCTGAATCGTATCTTCAGGCACACTTTTCAGTGGACGAATCTTGTGTTTCTCGCGATAATCGGCCTGTTCAGTCACGCTATAGACTGTCTGGAAAATCATTTCCACCAGCTGCTTGTCACGATTCAGTACTGGGTGCAGCATGGTCAACCCTTGTGCGTGGGCCTTGGGAATGCCCTGATCCAGACACATCGCTGCAATCTGCATCAACAGCGTAGCCTCCTTATTTTCATCGGGCAGTTCGAAATAACGCCCCATCACCGTATCGACAATAAATGTCCAGTTCAGCTGGTAGGTTCGAGTGACGGTACGACCAGGCATCAAGCGATCCTCTTCACGGCTAATTTCAACAGGTTGAGGAAGTTCGTGACTTTCTGTATCCGCATAGAACGGACGAGCCTCAGGGTTGAACCACGCCTCAGGGTCGGCACTCATATACACCGTACGGTCCAATCGCGGTTCAAGGAACTGGATATCGAAACCGAACTGATTCTGATAGGCCCTTCGGGCCGTATGATATAAATTAAGGTGGAACTGGCGGATGTCAGCCTCAGCCATTGGCAAATTCTTCCCTCCCAGGGATGGATTGAGAGTGGCTCCAAACAGCTCACCTCTGCACACAATCTTCACACTTCTGCCTGAACCTCCTAGAAAACACAGCATGGTTTCAGGCAGTTTCTTAGCCAACTCCCTGATTTCCACTGCCTTCTCGTAAGTGGGCAAGTCGTTCACTTCGAGCACTACAAGGCCGTTATATGCCATCATCTGCCATTGCCCGTTGCGATTCATGTAGTCGGCAGCAAAACAGATTCTGGGCAGCCGGATGCCACGTGCCAATTGTGTTGAAATTTGTCCGTCCGCCAGTCTGTGTGGATTCATCAGATGATACAACTCGCGAGTATGCCTTACCATTTTCTCAATCATGCCTGATTTAATAGCATTCGCCATAGCAGCGATTTCCACGCGATTGATGACCTCTTTCTTTCTAACTCTTTTCAGTAATGTAACCTTCATATCAATTTTGTTCTTAGTTATTATTCAATTATTGCCTGCAAAGATACTAAATTATTGTGTCATTTCCAAATGAATAGCAAAAAAAATAGTAAAAGGCCTACATACCTACATAATATCTTCAAAAATCATAATAAATAAATAGAAATTTTTAAGAAATAAGCATACACATACATACATATAACATACACAATACCTACACAAAATCGTTTCTATTTAGCCAAAGTATATTTATATTCAAGCCTCCAATGACCCATAAAGGACTTAGCAGAAATGAATCAACATGTTTGCAAGTTTTCTCATTAATATTTCTTTCTAAATTCTCTAGAGAATTATTTACTATTAAGTCTACCAGCAATCACTCATCAGTAAGGTAATCTACAAATTCTCTAGAGAATTTTTAAAGGATAATATTGTACGCATCATCTAACATCCATTACAGAGTTTGTTAAACAAGGCTCCAAGTCCAGAGAAGGCAAATCACAACAACAAACTCCGAATATCTATGTATGAGCAATGTAGGATTTATGTATGTAATATGTATGGCATAAATTAGATAATATCCTTATTATTAAATAGTTGAGTAAAAATAATGTATGTATGTAAGCTGAAATAAAAATTAGACTTCAAGATTCTCTTTCAAATATTGAAGAATCGACTTTTTTCGATTAAAATTTGCACGATTCTCGAGAAAATATTGTATCTTTGCTCTCGATAATCGCACTTATGTCATAGAATAACAACTCAAATGCATATATGAGATACAAAATCAAGAAAGAGACGAAGCCTACACTGCCCACCTTCGGCAAATACAAGGCAGTGGCTGTACACAACCAGACTATCAGTTCGGACCAAATTCTCAAGGAAGCTGCCCAGAATAATCCGTTAAGCAAGGGGGCATTCATTGCTGCCGCATCGCGACTGGCTGAAGTCATCAACCGCCATCTGCGTGAAGGCGACAAGGTGCGGCTGCAGGACTGGGGACTGATGAAACTCGAAATCGAAAGCATGAAAGTCGACGATCCCAAGGATTTCCGCGCCACGAAACACATCCGCGGCGTCCGCCTCCACTTCCTCCCCGAAAGCTACGAAGGCACCCAGGCCCTCTACGAAGGCATCACCTTCGAAAAGGACAAAATATGAGATGTTAGCAGATATTCTCATATATCTGATTATCATATTTACAACAATAAATTTGGAGAATTCGATGATTGTTTGTATTTTTGCAAAATAATATCATCTTATGCAAAGAATTAACTGGATCGATTGGGCGAAGGCACTGGCGGCATGTACAGTGGTTTTTGTCCATTTGCCCCAATCACAAGAGTGGTTCTATCACAGATATATACAAGCGGTCATCATCGTTATCTTCTTCTTTATCTCAGGTTACCTAAAGAAAGACCGAGGGAGTGACAAGGAGAATTGGAAGAAATATGGATACGGATTGATTATACCTTATTTCATTTATAATGCAATTATCTATCCCTACTGGCTGCTGAAATATTATCTCACACATCATGCCATGCCTGACATCTTTGCCGCCATGCGACCTGTAATCGGTACCTTGTTACTCCAACATGAAAGCAGTATTGCCGAACCATTAGACGGTCCCCTTTGGTATCTGCCAGCCATCCTGATTATGCATATAATCATTGATTTATGCAGAAAAACCAAGCACCAGCACCTCATCATGATTACGCTCTGCATTATCTCATTTTTCCTCTATGCTGCCAACAAATACTGGTATTTCGCACCCAACCTGACACCAATGGGCATAATGCGCAACCTACCCTACTATTATTTAGGATATGTCATGGGGCAGCACAAACTCTTCAGAGAAACAAAACCCTGGCATGATTTCGTTGGCTGCATATTATGCTTCTCAGCCAGCATACTTCTTTTCGCATGGCATTTACAAGCCTTCTATGCAGGTCAGCACCTGTTACACATCGTGCTTTTCTACCCTGTCAATATTGGCTTCCTCTTTGGCGCACTGTATGGTTGCAAATGTCTGAATTCTATTCATTCTAAGGTTATCATAAACCTATCTATAGGCACCCTAGTTGTCGTCGGTCTACACATTGTACTGATTACTATCGCCAACTATGCCTTCGAGCATCTCCTACAACTAAACGGCACAATATGCTATCACTGGTATGAGGCCCTGCCTGTAACCCTTATCATCGTAGCCCTCCTCTACCCCATCATCCTATGGGGTAAACATCACGCCCCCATGATTGTTGGCAGAAAGGGGCTTTCCACGGATTTTATATAAAAAAATGGAGGATTTATTTGTTTCTTTAGTTTGATTTTTGTACTTTTGCAGAATGAAACAACTGAGCATTATCGTTCCTGTCTATAATGTAGAGAAATATATCCATCCCTGCTTAGAAAGTATTTTTCGGCAAGGTCTGAAAGAAGACACTTTTGAAGTAATCATCGTGAATGACGAAACTCCAGACAGGAGCATGGAGATGATTACTGATATTATAGAGGCTCATCAGAACATCCATGTCATTGAACTGCATCATCAAGGATTGTCAATGACTCGTAATCACGGAATGGCTCGTGCAACTGGTGAATATATCATATTTGTCGACTCTGATGATTTGTTAATTGAGAATGTCCTACCATATTTGCTTGAAAAAGCCATTGAAAGCAAAACCGATCTTATAGTAGCCGACTTTCTGGAGGTAAACGACAAAAACATCAACAAGATTCCCACTAATACAGATAAGACTTTTCAAACAATAGAAAAAAGTGGTGAGGAATTGTTTCTTGAAGACATTGATCCTCATGATTGTCACGTCTGGCATTCTCTATACAAGAGAGACTTCTTACAACAAAATAACATTACATTTGTTCCTGGCATTTTCTTTGAAGATATTCCATTTACTCATGAATGTGCTATAAAAGCAAAAAATTGTCTTAGAATTCATGCCCCGATGTATATTTATAGAAGAGGGAACACATTGTCCATCACCTCTCATTTCGACAAACAATTAGGATTGGATTTCGGCACAGCCATAGGAAAGACATGGGAACTAACACATAGAAAAGAGCTGTCACCGATAATTGTCGCAAAACTAAAACAAGATGTTTTTGCTTCTTTTTCTATCCTTATCTTCATTGTTACGCACAACATTTCCATTCCTTCCGAAAGAATGGAAATTCTAAACAATATCAAACAGGTTGCTCCCGATATGTGCTTCAGCAATGGATTTAAACAAGTATTTGTCAACTTCATGTATAAAAGAATGCCATATATTTACTTAGCTCTTAGAGCCATCTATGCAAATTCCTTTCAGAACACTATCTGGAAAATAAAAAACGAATAAGAAAGTAGAACTAGTTTGATATGGCAAGAAGTGCATATTGGGATTCTGTGAAATTCATCTTGATTTTTCTAGTAGTATATACCCATACGGTATCACCTTTCAGATCAGACAGTCCATTTAATACGGCTATTTACAATTTCGTATATTTGTTCCATATGCCGTTATTCATTTTCATCTCAGGCAGATTCTCTCATATTCACGACAGGAAGAGATTTCTATACAAAACATGGCAATTGGTTGAAACGTATATTGTCTTTCAATTACTATTTACCTCTTTTTCCTTTTTATCTGGCAAAAGTGTAACATTATCAAATCTTACAAAACCTAATTGGGTATTCTGGTATCTACTATCCCTTGCCTATTGGCGATTAATGGTCTATTATATTCCTCAGAAATGGCTTCAACAGCGCAAAAGGCTTTTGTTATTAAGTATATTTATAAGTTTAGCTGTTGGCTATTTACCTGTAGGGTATCATTTTGCTATACATAGAACATTGAGTTTTCTCCCATTTTTTGTAATGGGATATTATTCTACAGATATTGATTTACATAAATACATTAATAAAATACCGTCATATATAGCAATAGGGATATTGATTATAACTTTCGTTCTGATCATTGTTACACTGAAATATAATTATGCATATATTCTGCATTGCCCCTATAAGGATTGGGTAACTATTCCCGCATTTATGATGACAACTTTTCCTGTTTCCAGATGTTTGTTCATTTGTATTGTTGTCATTTTAAGTGTCATGGTACTAAAACTGGTTCGCCCCAATTCTCATTTTGCGAAATGGGGAGAAAGGACCCTTTTTATCTATATCTATCACACGCTTGCACTAAAGCTATTATTCCAACTCATTTTCAGGAACTATCTCCCACAAAACGAATGGATTTTGGCCGTATATGCCATTCTTATTACAATGGGACTGCTTTATCTGTCTTGTTGCAAAGTTTTCAACACGCTGCTCAATCCTATCAGTGATTATCGAGAATCCAAGCATAGAGCAAATCTTAATAATAGTGAAAAATAAAACTCAAGAATTGTTTTTCTAAATTATTATATGTATATTTGCATCAGAATAGAAATGACTAAAGTATGGACCTAAGCATTATCGTTCCTGTCTATAATGTGGAAAAATACGTTCGACCCTGTTTAGAAAGTATTTTCAACCAAGGGTTTGATGATGCTGACTTTGAGGTTATCATAATAAACGATGGAAGTACTGACCGTAGCATGGAGATGATTACCGACATCATCGGCCAACATCAAAACATTACTGTCATCAATCAGGAAAATCAAGGTTTGTCTGTAACCCGAAATAATGGGATAGCAGTCGCAAAAGGTGATTATATCCTCATGCCTGACTCCGATGACCTACTGATAGAGCATAGTCTGAAACCTCTTTTAGAGAAAGCCTTGGAAACAAAAGCAGATGTAGTGGTTGCAGACTTCTATGAAATGACTAATGACGAAATTGAATCCTCAAAAATCAATCTTCCAAACTTTGCAGACATCAATATTGAGGAAAAAACGGGGGAACAAATGTTCTTTGAATTCCTCAAACCTCACAATTATACTGTCTGGCGATCTCTTTACAAGAAAGACTTCTTAAGTAATCACAAGATAACGTTCTATCCCGGTATTTATTGTCAAGACAAACCGTTTACTCACGAAATATATTTAAAAGCCAAGACATGTATCAAAGCGTCGTGGCCCATTTACATATACAGACGCCACCCACAAGGCATATCATACACCATGTCAGAGAAATATGCAAAAGACTATTGTAAGATTATCAACATCATGTGGGATATGGCTTCAGATCTGGATTTGTCACCAAGAATAAGGAAAAAAATGTTCGACCATACATTTAATGCTTTTACCATGTTGTCAAGCAGGCTAATACATGAATATAATAGCATTAGCAAAAGTGCTGAGATCATTGATTATTTAAATACAATTGCCCCCAATTTACATTTCAGTCATGGTCTCAAACAGAAAATATTTACCATGATGTTAAAAAAATGTCCGCATACATATATACGCTTACGATATTTTTACAGCATTATTTGGGAAGATAAAATTCATCCCTATATACGACATCATTCATTCAAAAAAATTTAGTATGGATATAGATTTTGTTGTTCTTTGGCTCGACTCAAACGACCCTAAGTGGCAAAGTGATTATGCGAAATATAGTCCCCAAACAAAAACGGGAAAAGAGAACGTGCGGTTCCGTGATCACGACACATTCAGATATTGGTTCAGAGCAGTTGAAACATATGCGCCCTGGGTACACAAGGTTTTCCTTATAACCAATGGCAAATTCCCTGATTGGATCAACAAAGATTGTCCTAAACTGGAACTAGTAGAGCATACGGACTATATACCAGAGGAATACCTGCCAACATTCAACTCTGGCGTAATTGAAATCTTTTTGAACAGGATTAAAGGATTATCTGAACATTTCGTTTATTTCAACGATGACTTCTTCCTAAACGCACCCGTCAGACCAGATTATTATTTCAAACATGGACTACCATGCGATAATAATAAAGAATCATTTTTTAATGTCCCCATTTACACTAAAGAGGACAGATTTGGAATAACAATTACAATGTTAGCTGATATTGGTATAGTAAACGGTCATTTTAACAGGTGGAAAACCGTACGTCAATCACCTATGCGTTGGTTTGGGACACACCTCGGAATTAAAGGGCTCATTACGAGTTGTCTATTAGCAAAACAAAGACTCTTTATTGGATTCACCAATTATCACATAGAGCAAGCTTTCCTAAAATCCATATTCGATGATGTCTGGGAAAAAGAGGAAGAATTTATGAAAAAAAGTTGCACAAGGTTTAGGATTGACGTTTGTGTAAATCAGTACATTTTCCGCTATTGGCAATTTGCCTCAAATAAGTTTTATCCTAAGAAAAGAAGTCGGGCTTTTTTCTTCTTAAGTAACAGAAAAGTACTTAAAGAATTAGAGAAGACAATGATGAATGAAACATGTAAATCCTTCTGCCTAAATGATAGTCCATTCTGTCGTGACGAGGATTACAAGTATCTAAAAAAGAATCTACCTTTGTTGTTTGAAAAGAAATTTCCCCAAAAGTCATCTTTTGAGCAATAGCATCAAATCCATTTCATCATTTTTCCTATGACATAGGCTGTCCCTACAGAAAGAAATGATGGTAATACACTTATCAAATAGAATATAATATGAAAAGTCCTGTAGCGCTTAAACTTTAGAATCTCCGCCAATGTAGCAGGATGTTTTAATTCTTGACGTATTTCCTTGGAGGGTAATGGCTCTGTAAAACGGTGGCGATGCCGTATTGCCACACAGACTGCACGAAACTTATGCTTCATCACTCTGGCACAATGAACATCATAGAAAGAACGATCTTTCAAACGGGCACATCTTTCTGTCATCTTTGCATCTGTTTTGAAGCGTTCTCTGATTTCAGCTACAGGAATATGCTCTCGAACCTGATTACCCATAATTGAACCTGGACGAATAACATAATTATAGGTAATATCCGGTAACAAAACCGCACAACTAACTTCCGAATAATAGTCCGACAAAAACAAAGAATCTTCGTCTTTCCTTGCTGCAAAACGCAAATTGTTCGTATTCAAAAATTCCCGCGAAAACAAAATGTTACACGCTGTAATTGCAATATGCCATCGTAAATCTGAACAAACAAAATTGGCGAAAGCATCCTTACCTTCTATTATTTGGTAAGAAGAGTATTGCAATGTAGGAAGTTCATCATTTGTTCCCCAAATGACCTTTCTCATAGATGCAATAACAACATCGGTATGGTGGAGAACAGCTTGGTCAACCATTAATTGTATTGTTTGAGGCTCTATGTAATCATCAGAATCAATAAAATAGATAAATTCACCCTGCGCATTTTCAATAACAGTGTTACGTGCCTCACCAAGTCCCTTATTTTGGGAATGCTTTACTATTTTTATTAGTTGTCCATTAGAATGAGATTGTTGGATATCTGCAACAATCGCCATGGACTTATCCGTACCCAAATCATCAACCACCAGAATCTCAAGATTCTGATACGTCTGATTTAACACAGATAATAGACATTTCTCTATATATGATTCCACGTTATAAACAGGAATGCCAATTGTTATTAAAGGATTATTCATATTATAATAATTGTTTAAATAATTGTTTCCAAAGAGACATTATATGATTTACATCATATATTTGAGATGAAACAATTCCAGCTTTACCTATCTTAACACGTAACTCTTGATTATCCATTAATAAACACACTTTATCAACAAACTCTTCCAATTTCCTTTGACGAACAAGAAAGCCATCAACGCCATCCGTGACAATCTCAGCTGGGCCATATGGACAGTCAAAGGCAACGACAGGAAGTCCACAACTCATTGCCTCTGGAAGAACCAGTCCGAATGGTTCGTAACGTGATGTCATCAACAACATGGAACTTCTAAGATATTCTTCGAAAATAGTTGAGGTGGGTTCATGAACGACAATATTGATGTCCATTCCTCGTATTTGGGACTGAAGCATCTCTTTTTCACTACCATAGCCACCAAAGATATGAAGTTGCCAATCTGGATGCCGCTGACTAACAAGGCTCCAAATTCGCAAAAGAGATGGAATATCTTTCTGGTATGTATAGCGTCCTACAAATATCGCTGATTTAGTGCAACAATCACTATATCTTCCTGTATTATTCAGATGTACTACATTAGGAATCACCTGAACATGCGGATTGAGCTTCTTCCATTCCGATGCATCACCTTGTGTTAAAGCGACAACCATTTGGACTTTTTTCACAGCCCGAAAGTACCACTGTGTTTGGATTTTTTGTAACAAAGAAAGTTTCTCAAACTTGTATGCCAGAAAGGAATTATGAGATTCATATACAACGGGAATTGTTCTCTTGACTTTTATTACAGAAGGAAGATACTCTTGTCTTGTGCATATAATTACATCTGGCGAGAATGACTGAATCCAAGCAGCCATACGCTGCCGGAACTGTTGTTGAAGTTTGAAAAATAAACGGTAGCGCTTCCAGCCCGAATAACGATACACCCGATGGAACATGATACCCAAATCATGACATTCCACTTTAGGATTTAAGGGGAAAACGATGGGATGATTCCCCTGATTGGCAATCAACAGACAGACTTCACAGCCGCCATATTCGACAAGCCAATTCAACTTATCTGTTAAGACTCGTTCTATTCCGCCATGGATGGCTAATGTATTTTCAACATATAGCAATTTCATTGGCTAATTCTGTTTGACTAAATTATCCTCACGATCCTCGTAATGGTCTTTCTTGGAAAAAATACGAGTGATTCCCTTCCCTTGTATCTTCACATGATGGAGAAAGCTCTGCCACATGGACTGATTACCAATAGTACCATAGCCTGTTATGGCACGACAACGACGGTCACGCACAAACTTAATCTTACCATATTTCTTCAAAGACAATGCCATAGAGCCGTCTTCGCCACGGATAATGTCTACCCGATATTCTTCTTTGCGGCCAAAATCGGCATTATAGGCAAAGACCAAACCACGCACGCTCAGCTCCGGACGATTAAAATGCTGGATCCATAAGAACAGGTCACGGCACAACTCAAAAAGTCTCAAGCCCAATTTTCCATGATTAGCATCTGGAAAATACCCCCACGTTGCAGACACTGCGACAACACCTGGCTTCATTAAATGGTCCAGCATAATCTCATAATACTGCGGGGGATAAATGGTATCACTATCCACATCGAAATAATATTTTCCACGTGAGTGTTGCAGACCACATCGACGGGCGTAGCCACAGGAATGCTGGTATTCAGTATAATACGGAATGCCTGATTTCTCGTATATCTCTGCTGTTCGATCCTTTGAGTCGTTATCGACACCTATGATTTCCACAGGATATTTACACTTGATTTCACTGATTGCCCAAAGACAAGCCTGCAAATGCGTCTCCTCGTTATAGCCAATCACTACAATACTCGCTAAAGGCTCAGGACTCTGAAGTTTTGCCAACCTCTCTCGCGTACCAGTTATAATATCCTCAGGAACCTCGCTAAAAGGTTTCCCGTATATCGTCATGTATTTTTCGTACCATTTTGTCATATTTGTTACTTTTTGTGCAAAGATAAAGAAAAGTTTTCAAACTACAAAATAATATCACATAAAAAAATATTAATCTAAACATCATTATGACAATCATTGGTAAAACGTTCTTGGAGCCATGATTTAATGTCGTTTTTAAGTTCATCGTGCCATTTGAATGATTTTCTATATCCCCAACCATGACCTCCTGAAGGATATACCACTAATTTTACAGGTCTTCTATGTTTTCGTATTTCTTCAGAATACAGAATTGAATTATTGGGATTGACAGTACTGTCATTTTTCGACACGGCAATGAATGTGGGCGGAATTGTGGTAGAAACATGTAACTCACTACTAAATTGCTCATCAGTTGCTCTTGATGATCTTTCTCCTAACAGGCGATCATGCGACCATTTGTGGGTAAGCTCTTCTCTCATGGAGATAACGGGATATAATAAGATAGCGAAATCTGGACGGATCAGACTATTCTCTGATACTGAAGCTAAGGACACAAGGTGACCTCCTGCCGAAAAGCCCATCATTCCTATGTAGTCTTTTCTTAAGGCATTTATAGCTGAATGATGTCGAAGAAAGTACATGGCATCTTTAATATCTGTCATAGGTTTCTTAGGATTTTTCTGAGGCATCCTATATTCCAAAACAGCCACGTTAAAATTCTGTTTTATAAAAAAAGGGACCCAAAAATACCCTTCAGTCCATCTGCCAAGTGAGGCATATCCGCCACCTGGGCATAATAATATCATTCGTTGTTTATTTTCTTTGTTACAGCAATAGAATACTGTTAATTTTGCCCCATGCGGGAGTGTTATTCTTTCTACATGCCTCAGACCTTCAAAAAGGGCAATGCCTGTAAGTGTAAGAATAACAAGTATAATTACAATAAATATCTTTTTTCTTCTATTCATGTTCTAGCAACCTTTACTTTTTCGATAAGAAAAGAAACAGGATTCATTAGAATATTAAAGAACCTCACTTTTGATAAAACTATCAAGAAAACAATGATGAATATTGTGTATCCTATCAAAAAGAACTCGTTACCTGCAATATAACCGTGAGTTATTAGAAATCTAAATGCCAATACGATAAAAGAATGATACATATAGATGAAAAGTGTCTTTTTTCCTAATTGCGGAAAGACATCATAGCTTAAAGCGATTCGCATGATGAAGATACTTATGATAATAGCTGAAATATATACCAAACCTCTGAAGATAAATAAATATAAAGGAGATGTTTGTGTATAATCCCCAAAATATGATACATGACAATATATGATATACCCAATATCAAAGTTTAATAAGAAATAGAACAGAAAAAAAATAATGACAATCCCCGCGAATGCATCATAAACTGGCAACCTCATAATGCGTGATTTAATGTCAATCTTTATAGAACAATACCCTAACAGAAAATAGGGAAAGAATGCAAATAACTTTTGAAATGTTCTGACAGGAACGAATCCCCAGAATAAAGCCAACAAGAAACTGATCAATATCATTATCACACACTGATGTTCCCTTATTCTTTGTGGCGTAAAATAGATAAAGGATCTGTACATTATCAAATATCCGATATACCACATTGTTCCTTTAGGGAATATTACACCGCTGACGTAATTCAATGTATTTCCTATCATAATAACCTTGAAACATCTTATTATTTGAAATACGAAATAGGTTTCAATTAATAATATAATTCCTTTTCTGTATTTTTTGCGATCTTTAACCTGAGAAAAACGACCGGATATAAATAAGAAAAAGCCCATGTGGAAAGTGTATATAAAATTGTACATGGCACGATTATAGCTTCCATCAGGAGCAAAAATCTCTATCATGTGCCCATATACCACAAAGGAAATGAGGATGAATTTCAATGAATCCCAGAATTTGTCTCTTTCCATTTTATTTATCCATAAATATATAGAAATTTTTTGCGAAGATAAACAAAATCCATGAAAATGCCAAATATTAAACATTATTTTTTGCTATTTCAAGATTTTATACTATTTTTGCAAATGATATTTAGAGTATTTTGATTATCTACATAAAATGAGCAATAAAATCATCATTGTTAACAGACTTAATTGGATTGACTGGGCAAAAACCATAGCTATCCTATTTGTCGTGTTCGGTCATATACCAGAAAAAAATGGGAGCTTTGGAATTTATTATACATATCTATTTCATATGCCACTTTTTTTCTTTATATCCGGGTTTCTAACAAAGAAAGAATATTTTTGTTCTACAACACTAAAAAAATATTGGCATACACTTATCATCCCCTATTTCTGCTACAATATCGTATTTTACCCCTACTGGACTGTCAAACACATCATAGATTTTCCAAATGCAGGATGGTTTGACTTTATCAAGCCACTTATTGGCACTGTTCTATTGCAGTTAAGCACTCCTATTTCTGTTTGTCTAAACGGTGTAACATGGTTTATTGCTGCTCTTCTTGTAATGAAAATCATTCTATCAATATGCAACAATCATAAATATGGTCTGAGGTTTATGACAATACTGGCCATTTTAGCTGCGCTACTGTATATTTACAATGAACATTATAGATTATATACAAATTTTCCATTAGTGGGTTTTGTCAGATGTCTGCCGTATTTCTTTATAGGCTATTTATGCAATCAAAACAATATCATTCAAAAAAGACCACAGAAAAAAGACTATTTTATCTGTATTGCTGGTATTACAATTAGTCTCATTACCTGCACATATGGAAGGACTTCTAATGGTCTTATCGCTTTCGGTATTTATTCTTGGATTATATCCATTGCAGCTATTGGAGGGCTTCTTAGCTTTTGTAAATTGCTAGATAAGGTTCATCTAAGTATTATAGATAATGTTTCTATTGGAACAGTTGTTATTATGGGACTCCACTGGATTCTAATCGGCGCCACCAATTTTACCTTGCAAAAACTTCTGCATATTTCAAACATTGTGTACCCACTATGGGTTGCCATAGCCTTGACATTATTATTTACCACAATCATATACCCTGTTATTCTTTTTTTCAAAAACAACTATCCTTTCATGTTGGGAAAACAAAGCACTAAAGTTCAAACAGACAATACTTCCAATGTCAACACGCCTTTCATTTAATTATATTAGTGTGGACTTTTCATGTCATGAATGAGTTTTTTCATCATGCCAATACAGCATATTCCCAGAACACAAAGTGAAGACGGTAATTTCCCTAAAAGGAACAGAAGAAGATTTGAGAGGCGAGCGTTGTGGAATGAGCATATCTGAAAAAACGTTGCAGGATGAGTCATCATTTGTCGTATCTCACGATTAGAAATAAATGGCGCAATACCTTTTCTATGTTTCAAAACACTACTGGCAATATAGAAATCTGTCATCATAATGCTGAAACAACGATTCGGGAAATATACCTTANNGACGTCTGTTTCAAATGCTCAATAGCATGGACATTCTTCATAATCTCATCTTTCGAAATTTGGTTTCTTTGTTGATAATGAGAAAGGGAGTTCTCTCTGCATAAATAAAAATAGGTAATATCAGGCAAAAGAACGGTACGTTGGACCATTGTGACCAAATCGAAAGTGAACACGAGATCTTCCCAGAAATCAGTATCAATAAAGCGATGATAATGCTTACGCAAAAGAGAAGTCTTCACCAAATAATTACATGCAGAAGCCTGGATGCCCGCATATTTCCGATAGGCAAAGGAGGCCAGTTCATCTTCTCCGAACAATTGAATAGCAGGATACTGATAGCGTATTCTATCACCATTTATCTCTATTTTTTCATAAGACCCAAAGACAATTTCAGCATCATACTGACGAACCTGCTGCATCATCAATTCTATGGTATTCTCAGCAATCACGTCATCAGAGTCCATAAAATAAAGATAGTCACCTAATGCCTCGTCAATGATTCTATTTCGAGACGCAGCAACACCCTTATTATGTTCGTGTTTGATAATCCGGATATCGTTACCACGACAATGCTCTGCTTTCATCTGGTCTACGACATCCATTGAGCCATCAGCGCCACCATCATCTATGATCAAAAATTCTATAGAGGAGTAACTTTGGTTCAATGCAGATGCTAAAGACCGCTGGATAAAATCAACGGACTTATAAACAGGTATGCCTATCGTCACATCGCACCTCATTGCCTGTTTACCATTTCATCAAATAATGACTTCCAACGCAAAGCAATGTCCTCAATCTGATATTGACATGAGGTTTTGCGAGCTTCGTTCCCCATTTTACTACGTAAATCTTCATGCTGCATCAATGTCAACATACGTTCTACATAAACGTCGATGTCGAAAGGCGGCACTAAATAACCATTCTGACCATCCATAATAATATTACGTGGACCATTCTCGCAATCGAATGACACAACGGGAACGCCACATGCCATTGCTTCTATGATAACCAAGCTAAAACCTTCAAAACGAGAAGGCAACACAAATATAGAACTATTAAGATAGGCATTTTGTACATCTNNTTTTGTACATCTATCAGACTATCATACATGTGACAACGGCGGTCGTCAATACCCAGTTCTTGGAAAAGATGGCGATAAGGGGTTTGGTCGCCTACACCATAAATGTCCAACGACCAATCATGGCATCTCTCCTGTACTTTTGCCCATATTCTTAGCAATAAATCGTAACCTTTCTCGTAAGCATATCGACCAATACAGATAACACGTTTGGTGCCCAATGAACTGACATCTTCAACTTTAAAAGGTAAAGGGTCTGGAATAAGAACGACATTCGACAATTCCGGCCAATCATCTCGGGCAGTCTCCGTCAAAACCACCATACAATCTAACTGTTTCAAGTGATTAATGAGACTATTCATCCAGTAGTGAGCCAAAAAGCGTTTGATATAATTACTCTCTGGATAGGAAAAATTACGATAACTAGAGCGATTGACATGCAATTCACCAATTTTCTTACTACCATCGGGGATGGAATTGATGAAATTAATCTCTCGCCTCAAGACACTGATAGTAATATCCGGGCGTAAGCGCATCAATTCTATGGTTAGCAATTTCTTGTACTGACGTTGCTTTTTCAAATAAAGAAATACCTTTTTAATGAATGAGACACACCATAAGTCCTCAAATCCTAACTGTAAATTGATGACGCGTACCTTATCGGAAAGAGGAAAGAAACATGCCCGGCCTTGTCCCTCAGTCACAATGATAGTCACCTCGTAGCCAAACACCTCTNNCTTATATTTTTTCCCTTCAATCATTGGTGACACACTGATTTGAATGCAAATGTACAAAATTTATTTGGTATCTGATAAAAAAAATCAAAAAATTTGGAACTTTGCAAAAAAATGTATACCTTAGCAGAAAAATTTCAGAGCATCGTAAACATTTATGAGAAAAACCTTGTTCATCATTTTTCATGGTTTTGACCCCAATAATGGTATCAGCAAAAAGATATCATACCAAGTGAACGCGCTTAAGACATGTAGCATGGACGTTCATTTATGTTATATGGACGAGACCATAACCAAACAACGTATGGTTGACAAGGAAACTATTGCAGATTATGGCAATGGATTGATGAGCAAAATCCTAAAAAGAGTAGAATTCACATCCATTGTAAAATATGCACGAAAGAATAACATTGATTTTGTCTATATCCGTTCCAACCATAATGCCAATCTTTTTACCATCCATATGGTGAAGCGAATGAAACAAGCAGGCATGAAAGTGGTGATGGAAATACCAACATACCCCTATGATTCAGAATATGAGGCACAGGGGATGAGTAATCAGATATTCCAGGACAAATTATTCCGAAACAAACTTGCCAAGTATCTAGATGCTATCATTACATTCTCAGACGACAAAGAGATTTTCGGCCAAAAGGCCATCAATATTTCAAACGGAATTGACTTCGAGAGTGTGCCTATGAAGACCACCAAGAACAACACCAGTAAAGAATTAAATCTGATAGGCGTAGCAGAAATACATCAATGGCACGGGTTTGACAGAATCATCAGAGGACTTGCCAATTATTACTCCAAACGTCAGGATTATATTGTCAAATTTCATGTCGTTGGTTATTTCTTTTCTGCTGAAGGAGAAGCTGCATTTAAACAAATCGTATTTGATAACCACATGGAAGACTATGTGATTCTATATGGAAAGCAACATGGAAAAACACTTGACCATATCTTTGATTGGTGCGATATGGGTATCGGTAGCCTTGGCAGGCATCGTGTAGGTATTCAACAAATCAAAACACTAAAAAACAGAGAATATGCAGCAAGGGGTATTCCCTTTGTTTATTCTGAAAATGACAGCGATTTTGATAACAGGCCCTATGTATTGAAGGTTCCTGCGGACGAATCGCCCATAGACATCCAACAGGTGGTTGACTTTTACAACCATCTCAACATGTCCCCCATTGAAATTAGAAACTCTATCCAAGACCTCTCTTGGACGAATCAGATGAAACATATCATAGAAGAAGTATATAAAGAAGGAATATGAAAATCGGCATAGAGGCACAACGGATATTCCGTAAAAACAAGCACGGTATGGATTACGTGGTGTTGCAGGAAATAAAAGAACTGCAACAGATGGATTTTATGAATGAATACTACGTGTTTGTGAAACCTGGAAAAGACCGTTGTGTAGAAAGTAGCAAGAATGTACACATCATAGAACTGAACTATCCAACGTATCCATTATGGGAGCAATGGGCTCTTCCGAGAGCTGCAAAGAAATACAAAGTAGATATTTTACACTGCACCAGCAACACAGCTCCTATCTGGTGTGACGTTCCCTTGGTGTTGACACTGCACGACATCATCTTCTTGGAACCACGAAACCGACAAAATCAAAAGTTATCGCGTTATCAAGATATGGGAAGAACATACCGACGCCTTGTAGTTCCTAACATCATTAATCATTGTAAAAAAATTATCACCGTTTCCGACTTTGAAAAAAATAACATTCTCAATCATTTTCACTTGGAAACAAAAAAAATAGTCATGCTTTACAATAGCTATGATGATACATTTTGTCTACAAGATCATTGGCAACGAGATATCAGCAAATACATAAAGAACTCTGGTTATTTCTTAATACTTGGTAATACTGATTATCGGAAAAATACAGAAAGGATGATAATCGCCTATGCAAAATATCTGAAATGCTCAGAGATAAAAAGAAAATTATTAGTTACCTGTTTATCCCAAAAATATATTAATCGCATACTCGCTGAAAATGGCATTGAAAGTATCAAGGAACAAATAGTTTTAACGGATTATCTACCTTTTGCAGATTTACCAAGTATTTATCATCACGCTTTCTGTTTCTTATTTGCATCACTACGCGAAGGGTTTGGGATTCCCATCTTAGAAAGTATGGCATGTGGTACACCTGTTATCACGAGTAACACATCATCTATGCCCGAAGTGGCTGGTCAAGACGCAATACTTGTCAATCCCGAAGATAATGAGGAGATTACAAATATGATGCTGCGACTGGAAACAGATGATGCATTCTACGAACAGCAGAAACAAATAGGTTTGGAACGAGCAAAACACTTCTCATGGAAAAAAACAGCAAAAAATCTGCTAAAAATATATCATGACGTATATCAAGAAACTCAGAAATAAATGAAGAAACGGATCTGCTTCTTGATGGACTCCATATTCTCGTTTGGAGGTGTACAACGAGTGACGGCAGTGATTGCCAAAGAATTGGCAAAAGACTACGACGTAACTATTGTGACCTTTGACAAGCCAAAACAAAAAGATACCCGTTTATTCGATTTATATGAGGCGGATATCAGCTACAGATTCTTTGAATATCCCAAGACACCTGCATGGAAGAGGAAATGCTGTAAAGCCTATAGTTACCTATACAGAAAACATCTACCACAAATACGAATCACCTCCGACCTCTATAGTCACAGTTCCTTTCCATCACAGAAGAGGAACGCACTGATTCAAGAACTGGCAGCTGGTAATTATGACGTTATCATTGGTGTTCATGCAACATTGGCTGTCAGATTAGCTTCTTGCAGGAAAAAACTAAAAGGAATTAAGCTGATCGGTTGGATACACAACTCATACGAAGCACTGTTTGGAAATAAATCGCTTTATATCGGTCCAGAACTCTGCAAACACTTTGAATTCCAACTGGAGAAATTAGACGAGACTGTAGTGCTATGCCAATATGATGCACAAAAATATCACTTCCCGACGAAGGTGATATACAATCCACTGACATTGATACCTGGAAAGAAATCTACAGGAGATTCTAAGAAGTTCTTGGCAGTTGGACGATTCTCTCGACTACACAAAGGATTTGATTTGCTGATAGAAGGCTTCCGCATTTTCGCAGAGAAAAACAAAGAATGGACGCTTGATATTGTAGGAGAAGGTGTAGAGGAACCCATGTATAGGGAACTGATTAAAAAATATAAATTAGAAGATATAATTACCATTCATCCTTTTACTAACCATATCCAAGAATACTACTCTGAAGCACAAATATATGTACTGAGTTCTCGCTGGGAAGGTTTCGGTCTGGTGTTGGTAGAGGCTATGGCTCACGGACTTCCCGTTATTTCTTCAGACCTTCCAACGAGTCAAGAGATTATGGGCGACTTTGGAATGTATTTCTGCAATGGTGACGTGAACGGTATGGCACGACAAATGGAAGAGGCGACCAAGATGGATTGGCAGGCGAAGTCGGAGCAAGCACTACAGATTGCTGCACGATTCAATTTAGAGACAATTATTAATCAATGGAAACAACTGATTGATGAAAGATAAAGAACAAATACGACAGGGGCTGAAAGGGAGCCCGAGGGTGAAGCGGATGCTGGACTGGATGATTATGAACCAGCGGGATGCAAGGCCGCGGTGGTATGTGAGGATGCTGGCACCGTTGTATCAGCATAGGGGGCGCGGATCAAAGATCTATTGGAGTGTACGGATGGACACCCCACCCTACAGGAATTTCCGGCTGGGCAGAAAGAGCGTCATCGAATCGTACTGCTGCATCAACAATGCGGTGGGCGACGTGACCATTGGCGACTATACACGCATCGGCATTCACTGTACCGTCATCGGACCTGTGAGCATCGGCAATAACGTAAACCTAGCTCAGGGCATCACGGTGACGGCGCTGAACCATAATTTCGAAAATACGACACGACGGATAGATGAGCAGGGTATCAGTACAAAGCCTGTCGTCATCGGCGACGATGTATGGATTGGCGCGAATGCTGTCATCCTGCCAGGAGTGACTATCGGACGTCATGTAGTCGTAGCAGCTGGGGCGGTGGTGACGAAAGATGTACCTGACTACTGCGTAGTTGCTGGAGTACCAGCAAAAGTAGTTAAGGAGTTAGAGAAGTTAAGGAGTTAGAGAAGTTAGGCGAAGAGATCGAGGGAGAGGTCCTGAACAGGGGGCTTCTCCTCTTCTTTTTCCTCCTGTTTGTCGGCAAATTGCAGCATCAACTGACGGGCATCGGCGGAGCCTGAGGTATTCAGGCGATAGTAACCGCGGCGACCAGTGTTCTCGATGAGTGACTGCTGCGACTTACTGTTGCGAAGCAGATACTGCTGAACATAAGTGCGAATCTCCTCGTAGTCGGGCTGGAAGAAAAAGGTACAATTCATGTTATAGATGTGCTTCGCAATGGCCTGCACACCTATGCCACGTTCACCAGCCTCGGTGAGAATCTTCAGTATCTGCTGATCGTAAGTCAATAGAGTTGAGAGTTGAGAGCTAAGATAAAAAAGGCTGGTACGCCATTGAAGCTTACCAGCCCTTTTATGCTTTTTCTAAATGATTAAGCAAGTGTGATCTTCTCGTCAGCAGCGGCGAGCTTGCCCTCCTTGAAGAGCCAACCCAGACCGAGCAGAGTCTCCTCCTCGCTGATCTTTGCTGCCTTAGCAATCTCCTTAACGGTCAGTGCCTTCTCAGCAGCTGCCAGAGCCTGATAAACATCACCAGCCTTGAAACCAGCGTTCTCAGCGTTTACAACGAGAGCTGCCTTCTTAGGAGCTGCAGCCTTCTTCACAGTAGCCTTCTTGGCCTCAGCTGCCTTTGCGGGAGCAGCAGCCTTCTTTGTTGTAGTTTTCTTTTCTGCCATAGTTCTTTAAAAAATTAATACACTATTGAATGATATTTCTATCTCTTTCTCTATTTTGCGTGCAAAATTAAGAACTTTTTAGATATCTTGTGCTCGTTAACAGACTCTTTTTGTGATATTTACACTTATTCTTGACTTATATCAACATTGTCTTCCTTCAGATGAACCTCTAACTGCAACTCTTCCAGCTGCTTAGGATCAAGCTCACCAGGTGCATCGAGCATCACGTCGCGACCTGAGTTGTTCTTCGGGAAAGCGATGCAGTCGCGAATACTGTCGAGACCAGCCATGATGCTGACGAAACGGTCCAAACCGAAGGCAAGACCAGCGTGAGGGGGTGCTCCGTACTTGAAGGCATTGATCAGGAAGCCGAACTGAGCCATTGCACGTTCTGGTGTGAAGCCCAGAATCTGGAACATCTTCTCCTGCAGTTTGCCATCGTGGATACGCAGTGAACCACCACCGACCTCGATACCGTTGCAGACGAAGTCGTAGGCCACGGCACGCACCTTCTCAGGAGCGGTATCCAGCAAGGGAATATCGTCAGGATTAGGCAGTGTGAACGGATGGTGTGTAGCCATCAGGCGCTGCTCCTCGTCGCTCCACTCGAACAGGGGGAAGTCGACAATCCACAAGCACTTGAAGACGTTCTTGTCACGCAGTCCCAGACGGTCGCCCATCTCCAGACGCAGCGTGCAGAGCTGAGTACGCGTCTTGTTGGCCTTGTCGCCAGAGAGGATCAGTACGAGATCGCCATCATTGGCACCCGTCTTCTCCTTCAGCTGCTGCCAAACCTCAGGCTGATAGAACTTGTCGATGCTTGACTTCACCGTACCATCGGCATTGAACTTCACATAGACCAGACCCTTGGCACCCACCTGCGGACGCTTCACGAAGTCTGTCAGCTGGTCGAGCTGCTTGCGGGTATATTCAGCACAACCAGGCACCACGATACCACCGATATATTCTGCCTCGTTGAAGACAGGGAACTCGCCCGTACCCTTCAGCACGTCCATCAGTTCCACAAACTCCATGCCGAAGCGCAGGTCGGGCTTGTCAGAACCAAAGCGACGCATAGCCTCGTGCCACGTCATACGCTCCAATGGGGGCAGCTCTACGC
>LXOW01209552.1_pt1 | contig 48936 bp, 87 predicted proteins | sample 1368591 | NCBI WGS metagenome assembly LXOW01 (sample SAMN04884650, study PRJNA319009) | bovine gut metagenome | isolation source: Cow rumen | host: Bos taurus | place: Italy: Legnaro (PD) | collected 2014-07-09
TTGGCGAAGATGCCGAGGTCGCCGGGATACTTGGCGCAGAAGTCGCGGAACTGGTTCGCGAAGGTGACCGCGTCTTCCATGTATTTAGGCAAGTCCGCGAGGTTCTGTTTGAGCTCGGCGAGGTGTTCCTTCAGGGTAGGGATGATCTTTTCGTGGATGATGTCGATAAAGACCTTGGCCGAGGCGCCTTCCTTGACGGGTGCCGTTCCCGGGGCGTAGCGAGGGAAGTAGTAACGGGTGTCGAGGTGTTCGGACGGGCCGCCTTCGAGGCCAGCCTGTTCGGCCTGTTCCTTGCTCACGGAGCTGATTTCGATGTCGATGCAGTCGGTCTGGCCTTTGTCGTAGCGCGGATCGAACTTGACCCAGGGCCAGGATTCGCCGGAACGGAAGGTGTAGCGTTCGCCGAGCTTGTCGAGGGCGAAGTTCGCTTCGAAGCGGGAACGGTCGGTGCCGTCCTTCTTCGGGTTGTACACCACGCGGGAGAGGGCGAGAATTTCGCTTTCCTTTTCGTGGATGCGCTTTTCGAGCTTTTCTGNNGAGGGGCGCCCGGGGAAGGCGCCTCCCGTGATTCCTAGAACTCCGTGGTGAGGGGTTTCCAGGGCTTCACCAGGTCCGGGTCGGGTTCCGTCCCGCCCTTCACTGCGGCGAAGCGTTCGTCACCTGCGGCGTGGACCACGGGCATGATTGCGATGGCGAGGTTGACGGCGCCTTCGTGGCCGTAGCCGATCATCGGTTCCGTCGAGTCCCCGGTGCAGTGGAGTTTGATTTCCGAACCGAGATACTTCTGTGCCGCGTCGATTGCGACCTGCATGTTTTCGAGGTGCATGTAGGGAACCTTGCTTTCTACCTTGCTGTAATATGCCGTCTTCGTGTCCGGGCCATGCTGTCCGAACGGGATGCACTTGAAAATCGACGGGTAGGGAGCCGTGTTGGCGTTGACATATTGCCATCCGCCGTTCTTCTTGCCGGGATTGGCGATACATACGCAGTCCGGGAGGCCGTCGGTGAAGGTGAACTTGCGGGGAACGCGGGTGGTCTTGCGGGTGTCCGGGTCGACCCTTTCCTCGGTGTGGCACATGTAGTCCGTGGCGTGTTCCATGGAAACCGGAGGGAGGCCGCACTGCTTGGCGAAGTCGTTCGCGAAGTAGAACGGATCGTCCACCTTGACGAAGAGCGCCCTGAGGGCGTTGGTCGCGACCATCACGCCGTTGCGGCGGTCGAAGAGGATGCCGCAGAGCGGGAGGCGGACCGGGTCCTTGGAAACGAACTTGAGAAGGGTGTTGATGACTTTGTGGTTGCGTCTTGTTGCCATATTGGTGTCTCCTTTTGGTTGGCTCGCCCTATATGTGACTGCGGTGGCGCCTCCGGTGGCCTTTTCCGTGATTCCCCCGGTTCCGGGGATCGAAAAAGGAAGGCCCCGGCAGGATGTACCCGCCGGGGCCGGGAGACACGAAACTTAGTCTTCGAGGTCCTTCTTGCACACGGGGCAAGATTTGATGGTGAATTTCGCCTGGGCCGTGCCGTCCGAGCTGTACACCACCATGATGTTCGCCGCGTCGCCGCGCATCATGTAGGCATCGCTGAAATCGGCATGGACCTTTTCGCCGGAGCAGAACGGGCAGGGCGCCTTCTTCGTTACCAGGCCGGGGAGGTCGAGGAACATGGCGTAGATTGCGTCCATCGTCTCCGTGGGGTTCTTTCCTTCCGTGTCTTTCTTCCACCTGACGAGGGCTTCGCTGCCGTAGGTGGCCAGGTAGTAGCCGACGATTTCGGCGGGACGGGCGATGTTGTTGAACACCGTGACAGTGTCTTCCTTGCCGTCCTTCTTGACGATTTCGGCACATTCGTGCATACGCTTCTTGAAGGCCTCGATATAGAGTTCCTTGGTTCCCTTGATGAGGCCCGACATGAACTGGGTGATGTAGGTGTCGAGTTTCGTGAGGTTCGTCACGACATAGGGGGTGGCGCCCGGTGCGTCGATGGTTCCCGTCCTGGCGATGACCGCCACGCGGTTGCCGTCCAGGTCATAGCGCTTGAACTTGATGATGTACGGCTTGCCGCTGATAGTCACTTCGATGGCGAAGACCTTCGCGTCGCAGTCGTTGGTGTCGATGTATTGCGAGGTGCCGCCGAGTGCCCCACCCATGATGTAGCGTTCCACGAACTCGGTGGCTATGCGGTCGCCGAGGTCGTTGCGTTCGTCATCGGGGCAAAAATCAAAAAGTTTTTCGATGGCGAGGCGGGCATAGTCGTTGATGCTGCGCTGCTTATTCGATGCGAGACGGACAAAGGCCGGGGCGACTTCGACTTTGAGGAGGGTCCTGGTAGGTTCGTCGAGGGTGATTTCATGTTCGTGGCTGTAGATATTTTCGCCGTTGTCGAAGATGGCGAAGGTGCAGGAATGCGATGCCGGGTGAACATAGAACACGATGTCGAAGAGGCCCACGGTATCGTCGCCGATGGTTCCCTTGACCTCGAACTCCTCGTTGGATTCGCCGACTTCGGACTTGGTCCAGAAGAACATCTGCCCGAGGATTTCCTCGATGCGGTGTTGGTAGCTGACGAAGTGGGTGTCGATGATGAACTGGCGGAGGTTGTTGTCGGCTGCACACGGGATGTCGATGCACTTGCCGTCATGTATCAGTTCCAGGGTGCAACAGTTGTTGATGCCCTTGTCGGTGACGAGGTAGCGGAGCGTGAACACTTCGCCGAGGAACTTGAACTCGCAGTCGTACCACGGGGACGCCGGGTCGAAGGAACATTCCTGGTGGGTGATTTCGAGACCCGGGAGGAGTTCCTTGGTCGCAGCTTCGGCGTTCTTGTCGAGGGCGCGGAGCATTTTGAGAAAGTCGAATACTTTTTGCATCATGGGTGTGTCTCCTTTTGATGGCCAGGGTATGTTACCGGGGTGGCGCCCGGCCACGGGGTTCCCGTGATTCCAAGAGAAAGAGGCCCCGCCCGGCCCCGCTATGGCATAGTGTTGTGTTGTGGCAAAATGCGGTGCGGGGTGAGACTGCGGCAGGGAGACCGCAGGGACGGGGCCGAAAGGCTAGAAGCCGGGGTGTTCCTTGCTGAACGCCGCCTGCATGGCGCGGACTTCATCCCACGGGACTTCGCGGATGGGGGTGATGGTCTCGACGAGGATCCAGGCGCCGCCCTGCTTCAACGGACGGTCGTACTTGCAGGTCTTGCCTTCCGCCTCGCACTCAATCCATACGCGGTGTTCGCCGCCCTTCTTGTTCTCGACAAGGTGGGGCGCCACGGTGGAAAAGCAGCAGTGCCATCCGCCCGTCTTGTTGTCATCGACGGAACGCGGGGCGAAGCCCTTGGTCGGGACATACTTGCAGTGCATCTTCTGTCCGAACACGAAGGGGGTCTTCGCGTCGATGAAGAGGGGATAGCACTTGCCGTCCTTGCGTTTCTTTACGAGTTTGTAAACTTTCATTTTCATTTCCCCTTACATCTCGAAGTTTTCGCGGGTGCACTTGTCGAGGTCCATCACGACCTTGCGGGTCTTCAGCTGCGCGGTGATGTTGACTTCCGGGAATGTCTCGCGGATAATCTTCATCAGCTCGTCGAGGTTCTTTTTCAGCTCGCCGACAACCCGTTCGGGTTCGCCCGGGCAATACTTGCTCGTAATGCGGTGCCCGGCGATGTCCATCGGGTGCATATAGGCATGGAAGCTGTCGGAATTGAACTCCTCGCAGGAGGCGTTGCCCTTCGGGCAAGGCTTGAAAAGGCTGCCCTTGAACCAGCTCGGCCCGTTTTCGCGGAGCTTGCTGCACATTTCGGCCCAACGGTCCGGGTAGGACGGCTTTTCGGGGTCCGGTTCGCGGATCCATCCCGTGCCCCATCCGTAGAGGCCCTGGATGTTGAGGTTGTATTCGATATACGCGACTTCTCTCATGGTGTGTCTCCTTTCGATGCCCACGGTATGTTACGGGGGTGGCGCCTCCGGGGCGCCTTTCCGTGATTCCCCCTACTTGGCGATGCCGGACTTTACCTTGCTCGCGGTTTCTTCCCACCAGTCGGGGATGGTGTCGGTGCCTTCGCTCGCTTCGCAGTAGGTGTTGCGGATGGAGAGCATTTCCGGGCCGTTCGCGATGGTCTCGGCGAACGGGGCGCCGCTGCCGTCCTCGCTCTTGTAGACATCCTCGGGGAGGGCGTGGACCACGCCGGAACCTTCGGCATCGTCGTAGGAGAGCTTGCAGCCCGCAGCCGCTACGATGGCGGAGGCCTCGTCGAACATGTTACGGGCGAGGATAAGGAGTGCATCGCGGGACAGCGGGACGAAAGCGTCGCGGTGGTCGGCGACACGCTCGTATTGGTCGGCGAATTGCGGGACCACCCATTCGAGGACATTCTCCGCGTTGACTTCGCGGTCTTTCGGGAAGTCGGTGCACTCGATGGTTTCGTCGAGTTCGTAGTAGGTGCCGTTGTCCTCGCCGCGCATGGTGGATGTGAGGAGGATGTCGCCCTTCTTGGAGAAGAGGTTGTCTTCCTTGACTTCGGAAGTCATGACTTCGAGGGTGAGGTCATCTTCGCGGTTGTCGTACTTGAAAAACTTATTCTGCATGGTGTGTCTCCTTTTGACATGCAAGATATGTGAAGGGGGTGGTGCCTGGGGTGGCGCCTTCCGTGATTCCTACCAGATGATCTTGTTGTAGCGGAACCCGCCGTCCGGGTCGGTCACTCCGCCGTCAACCACCTTGGCCTTCTTGAAGCGTTCGGACTGCGCCGCGTAGATGGCGTCGAGTTCCTGCTCGGAGAGGACATGGGCCTGCTTCTGTTCCTCGGTGAGGGGAGGGACATTGGAGCCGTTCGCGGGCTGCAACGGCGTCATGAAGTTGAAGCGGCCACGGGAGAGCCATCCGTGGAAGTCTTTGTAGCAGAGGCAGGTGTTCGCCATCTTCATAGCGGAGATTACCGCATCGCGGTGGATTTCCTGCGGGGTCTGCAAGTAGAAGTAGGCGATTCCCATGCGCTGTGCCTCGGGGTCGCGGGCGCAAATGTCCTTCTTGCGCTGTTCGACTTCCGCCTCGATTTCGGGGTCGGACATTCCGATGTGTCCGGTTTCATACTTGGAAATGCTCATGTTCGTGTCTCCTTTTGGATGTCCCCCCTATGTGATCCCCGGGATGCGTCGGGGGGACTTTCCCGTGATTCCCCGGAGTTATAAACTATCGTCGAAAACACCTATCCGGTTTACGACTATGGAAATGACAGCACTCTGCAACCTGCAACACGGCTTTCACCAGGATTCCCAGGGGCCTCTCTGCGAGGCGGTAATCAGCGCGACCAACCTCATGTTCGAGTCTGTCGTGCGCCCGTTCTTCGAGGGTGCCAACAGCAACAGCGTGTTCGTCGAAGGGCACACGGTCGATCCGAACGCGCCGATCTTCACGAACATCCGCGAGGGCAAGTGGGACACAACGGGCGACCTCGACCACGACTATCCTATCTTCATGGCCTCCATGAACAAGACGAAGCACCCCGGCTCCCTCACGCACTACACCCTCGACGAATACAAGGAGAAGGGCGCACGGCTGTACAAGGTCGCGGGCTACGATGCCGGGTTCGCCGTGTCGGGCGACGGCGACATCATTTCCGTGCACAACAACAGCGACTACGCGGCTGTCGCGCCGGAGCTTATCAAGAAGGCAATCGAATACGGGGGCGACCACCTCGACCATTACGACTTCGGTCGCCTGAACGATGTCTACGGTGGCGCCGGGTTCGACAAGTACGAGGAATACGACTGGGATGACCAGTACGCCCCGAAGGAGTGGGACTACGAGAAGGACGGGCGACCGAAGGTAATCATGCGCGGCCTCCCCTCCTTCCTTGAAAAGCGCAACGCCTCCACCCCCGTGCAGAACTAGCAAATCGAAAATTTAAAAGGCCCCCGGAAGTCCGGGGGTCTTTCTTTTACATCGAAAGGAGTTTTCCGTAAAGGTCGGAAATGTGGTAGTTCAGCTTGTACGCGTCGGACCGGAGTTCCTGGGTCTTCTCGTCGATGTAGATGCGCTTGTTCAGCTCAATCATGATTGACGGGGTGCCGAAGGAGCCGACGATGGAGTTGGCGAACGGGCGGTTGAGGCCTACCTTGTAGCCGCACATCTCGAAGTGCGACTTTACGAGGTCGATAATCTCCTTGCCCGGATAGGACGCGTCGAGTTCGCCGTTGAAGCCGATGCAGACATCGACATCCTCTCCCGTGGCGTTGCCCGCCTCGTCGTAGTCCGACGGGTAGGAGTGCGCGTCGATGAGGAGGGTTCCGTCGGCTGCCGTGAGGTTGCGGAGGGTCTCGTGGTAGTCCCTGTAAGCACCCATCAGCGATTCGCGTTCCTCGTCGGAGACCGTGCGGATGGACTTGCCGTCCTTGGTCGCCGTGTAGATGATGCCCTGCCCCTGCGCTTCCATGGGGTCGTTCTCGAGACGCTCCATGTCAACCGTGTATCGGTTGAGGGAGGCCTTGTGGAGCAGGACCGCCCGGATGCCGATGTCTTCCCTCATGCGGTTCTTGGGGTCGCGGAACACCACATCAATGTTGCTGTCGTTCCACTTGACCGCCTCCTGCCGTGCGAGGCAGGGGTTGCTCCACTTGGAGAAGTCATCCGGCACGGGGGCCGAGTGCGGTATGTTCACTACAATCTGTTTGATGTTCATGTCAAACTCCTTTTTCTGCCCGGGGTATGTGACCCGCGAGACAGAAATATAGCAATAATCCGGGATTCCTTGATTTCGCTGTCACAAAAAGTGAATAATTTTTGCTACGGCGCGTCGTACTTGGCGAGGTCCTCGAACATGTGTTCGTAGGCCGCGTCGAGGTTTCCCGCAGCCTCGGCGATGTCGCGGAGCAGCTGCTCGATGTCCGTGCCGGGGCGGATTTCCTTGGCGGACACTTCCACGGGGGTATATCCTTCGTAGAAAATCTTGAATGTGCGGGTTTCGAGGAACACGATGCCCGTGGCGTGGCCGTAGTTCGCGGAGTATTCGACCGTGTTCGTCCGTTCGTTGCGGGTGAAGTTCATGCCGTCCTTGGCGAGCTTGTTCAGCAGTTCATCCTCGATTTCGAGGGCGAACCTGACATCGTAGCACTCGCCGTTGTCCGTGTCCGTGGAGAGTTCACCGCCGTCCATCTGCGTAGTGTAGATGTTGGCCCGGATTTCGCCCTCGACTTCCTCGTTCGGGAAGAGTTCGAGGTTGTAGGCGAGGCCGTGGAAGCCGAACCCGTACCAGGTGTCGTCCGTGATGTCCTTGGGGGACTTCTCGTTGATGGCGACCATGACGGTCTCGACCTTCCCGCGCTTGCGGGGCACATTGATGCGGACTGCGAGGCCGCTGTCGGTCTTGACGATGGAAAGCATCGCGGGGATGAGAAGGTCGTTGGTGCGGTCCTTGCCCATGGAAGGTTTGAGCGTTTCTGCCATAAGAATATCTCCTTTCGTTGAACGCCCCCTCTATGTTACGGAGGGGGCGTGTTGATCGGTGGTCATCCGTGATTCCGGCAAGGCGCGAGTGTTTAGGATGTTTAGGTGTTTTGGTTAAGCGCTGCCGGGCCGTCACGGTGTATTAACACTGTCTTATGCGGATCCCCGTAATCTTGAAGAACGCGTCCTCCGCGTCGCAGGTGGCCTGCATCATGTCCGCGAACTTCACGGGGCCGTCCTTGCCGGGGAACACCGCGAAGGTGTCGGATGCGAAGTCCTCGCACACGCGGTAGAATACATCGGCTGCCTTGCTGTCGCCCTCGATGTGCTTGTGGACGAGGTAGGCGGTCATGTCCTCGGGGTTCTCGCGAACCTTGGCGGGCGCCTCGACGATGTTGAAGCCTGCCGCCTGGCAGAGGGCCTTGAAATAGTAGGACTTGTTCATGCGTTCCTCGAAAAATAAAAAATAAAATAAAATCCGGCGGGGCGAGGAATCGTCCGTCCCCCACGGTTGCCCTCCTGCGTCTCCGCCGGGCTATCCTACCCCTGCCAAGGGTCGCCGGGTTGAAATCCTTATGCCGTCTCCGAGAGGACGAAGCCAGTGCGGTTCGCTTCGCGCTTCTCTTTGAGGTAGTAGCGCTTGCGGTTGAACAGCACATACTGGTTGCCGTCGTCGGTTTCCAGGTCCCCCTTCGTGAGGCACTCCTTGAGCTGGATGCTGTCTCCGACGAGGAGCTTGCCGTAGGGGATGGCGTGGCGGTTGCCGAACATGGGCTGCACCCAGTAGATGACCTTCAAGACGGCGGGTTTGATGTCGAACGCCAGGCGCACCGCGTCGTGGTAGTTCACATCCTTGGACCATTCCTGGCACTGTTGCAGGCAATACTGTCGGTAGGACTTGCGTTCGTCCTCGTCCTTGCACTTGGCGAGCTGCGAACGGATCCATTCGAGGTAGGCCTTGACTTTCGCCTTGTTGTGGGCGACGGTGTTCTTCCCGTTGGAAGGCTTCGCATTGACGAAGGGCTTGGGGTCGATGTGGTGAAGTGTGCTCATGTCGTGTCTCCTTTCGATGTCCCGTCTATGTGACGGGGAGGGCGCCCCGGAAGGCGCCATCCGTGATTCCCGGCGTCCTATCCCTTCGTCGCGGAGAGGAGCGCTGCCTTTTCCTTCACGCTCAGCTGGCTCCACTTGGCGTCGAGGACGGCTTCCTTGTTGCGGGAGGCCTTCTGCTTGGACTGGAACTTGTTCAGCTTGTCGAGGACCGCCTTGCCATGGGCGGATGCCGCGTTTTCCTCGCGTTCGAGATTGGCCACGCTTTCATTGATGCTTGTGGTGACTTCGCCGAGGAGCTTGACCAAGTCTTTGACTGCGCTTCCCGCATCCCAATGGCAGGTCGCCGTCCATGTGGCGCCGTCATAATGTCCGTTCCCGTCGCCGAACATGTCGCCGTCCACCGGAAGCTCGATGGTTCGGAGTTCGCGGCTACATACGGAACCTGCCGGTACCCTGTACACGCGGACCTTGCCAAGCTCGTCCACGGGCATCCAGTAGAACAACGGCCATGCGCGGTCGACGGTCACCACGGCGAGGACGGCCGAGGGAACATCCGGTCGGATGGCTTCGATTTCCGCCACGAGGTTGTCGAGGGTTTCGATGAAGCGGGTGTTTTCCGGTATGCTGTCCGTCGAAACTTCGCCCGCCGTGCGATACTTGGTCGCGGCATGGACAAAGATGTATTTGCCGTCCGGGCGTTGGACTGCGGGGCGGATGTGGTAGATGCGGCTGTTCGGCTGGCGTTCGGTGCTGGGGGCGATTGCGTAAACGATCTTGTCGGTGCTAGAAATGTGGTTCATTGTCGTGTCTCCTTTCGATGTCCCTGATATGTGACGGGGAGGCCTCCCCGGAGGGCGCCTCCCGTGATTCCGATGGCTAGTTTTTCAAAAATGAAAAAATTAAGAATCAAATTCCCGGCCCAGGCCACGGAAGTCCTTGTCCATGATATACGCGATTTCGTCGGTGTTGTGCCCGTCGCGGTAAAGTTCCTGCACCTTGCGGCGGTCCGCCTCGTCGAGGTAGAACCAACCGCGGGCGCGACACTTCGCCGATACGGCTTCCCATACCTGCTCGAAGTCCATGTTGCCTCCCTTACCCGTCGCCGTTGTCGCAGAGGTCCTCGGCGAGGGATTCATGCCCACGCTGATAGCGGTCCTGCACAAGGTCGAGCATTTTTACGATATTTTCCTTGTCCGGTTCATCGCAATCGGGGATAATCGGCATGATTGCCGCCAACCACGAATCACCTGCACAGATGTGCACACCTGTCCTGCCGAGGCCCATGAGGCCGTAATCGGAGAGGCTCCTGCCACAGGCACGGGTGCGTTCCACGGCCTTGATGCAGTCAAGGAGCGCAATCTCGCTGAAGGGGTTGAACACGGCGCCCGTCTTGGGGAGCGGCACCAGGTTGTCGGTGGACGGGGAGCCCTTGCTTGACGGGAGGATATGGCGGTAGTTAGGGTAGCGGAAGCCATCGTCGTTGCGCGGGATGTCCTTGAAGAACATCAGGATGCCATCGCCGCTCGGATCTTCGAGGACCTTGCAGCGGTGGATGGTCGCCATGTTTTCCTTGCTGATGCCCACGGATCCGTCATCGGTGAAGATGAACATGATGTTCCCGTTGGTCGCCGTGAAGCGGCCCAGGCGCGGTTCGTAGAAAATCGGGTGAAGGTTCGGGCGGCTCTTGTCCGTTGAAACCACCTTGCGCATCTTGGAAAGGATGGTAGCGGTGTGTGCCATAGAAAATGTAGCCATAGTCGTGTCTCCTTTTGATGCTCCCCGTATGTTACGGGGGTGGCGCCTTGGATGGCGCCTCCCGTGATTCCTAGTCCTGCGGCTCGAAGGAATCTTCTTCCACGAAGCGGGAGTTTCCTTCCTTCGAGGTGAGGTCGAGAGCCTCGAACTTCCTGCGGGCTTCGGCCTCGTTGGCAGCGGTGATATAGACTTCGCTGCGGTAGGTGATGCGGAATTTCTTGCCCCCTTCGGGTTCCTTCGGGGTTTCCGGCTCCTGTTCGGGTTCAGCCGGAGGGACAACCTGGAGTTTGAGCATACCGCCGCCCTCCATGTCGATTTCCACTTCGTTCCCCTTCATGAGGTCGTCATAGACGGCGCTCACGAGTTCGCCGATGCCGAGTTCGCCCGCTTCGGCGCGGTCATACATGTCGTTGTCTTCCTTGCCGATGCAGTCGAGGATGCCTTCGGAGATATGGCCAGGGACAATCTTGCCGTCATTGTCGATGGCTTCTTCGTATTCGAGGAAGTTGCGGAGCTGGTCGGTTCCGGCATTGGCGCAACCTTCCATGGTTTCGCGGAGGACCGGGGTGAGACGGTCAACCTTCGGGGTGAACTGGCCGGAATAGCATACATCGCCTACGAGGCAGAACTGGGTGGGATTGGAATTTGCCATAATCGTGTCTCCTTTTGATATGCCCATTATGCGAAGTCCACGGTGTCGTGGACCTCCGGGTCCGTGATTCCCTTGGGCAGCTTGACCTTGATGAGGTCGTATTTGCGGCGGGAGGTGTAGTTCTCCCATCCGTTGTCCGGGGTCTCGATATACGGGTAGCCGAGGGACTTCAGGCGCTTGACATCGGCGTGGAGGTCTTTCAGCTGTTCGCGGTCGAGGCGGTGGAGGTGCTTGGGGTTCCACTTCTTGTAGAAGCCCACGAAGGAACACCCGCGACCGTTGGCCTTGGCCTCGTCGTTGGCGATGGCGAGCGCGGTTTCCTGGCACTGGCCTCCGTTGCGCCACCCGCGGTGGTTCGGCCAGAACACATGGGCCGCGGTGGAGAAATACGGCTCATTGTTGGAGCCGCAACGGGAGTATTCGACCTCGAAGGTCGCATCCTTGGAAATCTTGAAGCAGATGCAAAATTCTTTTTTCTTGTAGCAGATGTTTGCCATCGCGGTATCTCCTTTTGATATGCCGTATATGTTACGGGGATGGCGCCCGGGGTGGCGCCTCCCGTGATTCCTCGCTACGCGACCTTCTTCGCCCTTACATGGCAGATTTCGCTCATGTTGCCGTACTGGGTCCCGTAGAACTTCTTCCCGTCGAGGGTGAAGCCGACATCCGTGCGGCACCCGGCGAAGTTGTGGCGCCCTTCCACCGCGTAGTCCACGGCGATTTTGAGGGTGCCGGGCCAGTTAGAAACATAAAATTTTCCGTCGCCCTTTCTCGTGAGGTACAGATGATACTGTTCGCGCCCTTTGAGGCCCATCAGAGCCTTGCGGTCGCGGATGGCGCAACATGCGTAGCACACCTTCTTTCCCTCGTATATGCCGCACCCGGTCCCGCAGGTTTCGCGCTGTATCGGGAAGGGCTTGCCGCAGTCGGCGCATACGCCCGGTTCCTGGTGGGCGAAGCCCTTGTAGGCATCCTTCATGGGCTTGTCCGGGTTCACCTTGACCTCGACGGTGTAGGTGTCGCCCTTGTATTCGAGCTGCCATTCGCCGAGGTAGTCGTCGGAGACCTGGCTCCCGGTGACCTCGGAGAGGTCGCCGTTTTCGTCGGGCTTCATGAGGACGGCCTCGGTCCAGGCGCCCTCGTCCTTGGATTCGGCGCCCACGCACTTGACATCCATCACCATGCCGTTGAGGAAGGTGGCGGAACAGATGATGCTTGCGCCCGGGTCGAGGCGTTCGGTGTTGTCGAGGGCGCGTTGGACGCGTTCGGCGGTTTCGGGGAAGAGTTCGATTGTTGCGGTGTAGTTCATGGGTATCTCCTTTTCGATGTCCGCCCTATGTTAAGGGCGTGGCGCCTCCGGGGGCGCCTCCCGTGATTCCTGCTAGGCCTCCGCGAGGAACTTGTCGGCGAGGGCGAGCGGTTTGAGGACATTCGAGGCTTCCTTGTTGAACTCCGCCTCGATTTCGCGGGTGCACATCCCGAGTGCTTCGCGGTCGCTGTTGCCCCACCCAGCTACCTGTCGGGTGGCGTCGCGGAACTTGTAGTCCACGATGCAGTAGTGGTTGTAGTTTTCCGGGATGCTCGGGTAGTCGTGGATGTTGTCGCCGTCGGTGAAGCCCATGCCTTCGAGGGCTTCCTTGTGGGTCGCGTGGAACTGGATTTCGGACACGAATTTGTCGGTCGCGGAACAGATCTTGTCGTAGAGCTTGCGGTTCATGCGGTATCTCCTTTTCGATGGGCTTGATATGTGAAGGGGGAGGCTGCCGGGGTGGCGCCTCCCGTGATTCCTTACGGTTTCGGGTCCGGGGCGACAAGTTCGCCGTCGGGGTCGTCGCCGGAATAGACGGAGAGTATCGTCCTCGACACGACCTCGTCCGAGGAAGAACAAAATTCTTCGTCCGAGTTGGAGGCGTTGCGGCGGATGGCGCCCTTCACCACGCCGATACGGCTGTCGCCGTAGTCGTAGTAGAGGCTGCACCCGTTGTCCATGACGAATTGCAGCAGGTCACGGGCAAGCTCGCGGGCCTTGGCGAGGACCGGGTCCTTACACTTGGCGAGGAGCGGCTTGCGCTTGATGCAGTGCTTCGGGTCGAGCGTGTAGGTGTTGTCGCTCCCGTCGTTGTAGTAGAACACGGAACCCGCCGGGAGGATGCGCTGTCCGGTGTACCATTTCCATGTATCGTCGCCGGAGACGGTATGGAAGTGGGCCGGGACGCGCTGTTCGCAGCCAATCCATTTGAGCCCCCTCGGGCCGATGAGCAGGGTCTCCATGTTCCAGTCATAGACAAGGGCGAGGTTCCTGCCGTGGAGGAAGTCGTGGAGGGCCTTGATGCGCTTCTTGCATCCATTGATAATTTCTTTCATGGTATCTCCTTGTTTTGATAGTCCCTATATGGGACGGCGGGGGCTGCCGGGGTGGCGCCTCCCGTGATTCCTAGTAGGTGGAGAGGTTCCCGTCCTTGATGACGAAGCCGTGGTCGATGTCGTCGGGCGCATGGCACCATCCGGCTTCGAGGTGGACCTTCATGTAATCGACCGGGCCGTCGATTTCGGCAAGGGTGTCGCGTATGCGGCTGTAATCGAGCTTGTCGTGCGACAGGGCGCCGAAGAAGTAGTCGCGCTTGTCATCTTCCACCCAAAAGCAGAGTTCCGCGCGTTCTCCCGGGTCGAGGACCCAGGTCTTGACTTCCTCCTTCGCCTTCTTGCGGATTTCGGCGATGGCCTTGCGGAGTTCGCCTTTGGTGAAGTGCTGATGTCCTACCATGTTGCTCATAGTGGTCTCCTGGAAAATTCTGTGGCGGTTGCCTTGATGGGCTTGATATGTGACCGCCGGGACGGCGCCCGCGGTCGGGTTCGTGATTCCGCGCTCCCCGGGTGTAAAAAGGGGCGCCTCGCGGGCGCCCCAAGGGGAGATACAAAAATTATTTAACAGGAACTAGGGCTACGGATGGTTCTTCATCGGTGTTTACATTCTTGACGATATACTTCTTGCCACGGAAAGTAATCATTCCTTCGGGGGTCACCTTGCAGACCTTATCGTCAGACCACTTGTCAGCAACACGGATGCTCTTCGTTGTGGAAGTCCACTTGATAATATCCGTGACATGGGGTATAGGCGCTTTGAAGTCGGGGTCATCCGGGCCAATGACCTGAACGAACACTTGGCGAACCTGCTCCATCAACTCCTTTGTGGGCGGCACATCGAACTTCACGGTGAAGCCAGCGCAGTCCGCGCCGCAACACTTTACATGAGGCACGATGTATTCGTCATGTTCGTGGTAATTACCATGACGGAGGTATTCGCTCATTCTGTTTCCAAAAGAGATTCGAGCGTCAGTATTGTCGAAACGATATTCCTTGTAGGTCTTAGTATCGACAGAAACCCAAATAGAGTTTTCCCTGCCACCATGCCCGTTCCAATTTTCTACCTTAATCATTGGTATCTCCTTGTCTTGATAGTCCCTATATGTGACCGCCGGGACGGCGCCCGCGTTCGGGTTCGTGATTCCGCGCTCCCGGGTGTAAGAAGGGGCGCCTCGCGGGCGCCCCAAGGGGAGATACAAAAATCAATAAATTTTTACGAGGTCAACGAGGCTGGCCATGACGAGCTGCTTGTCCAGCTCCACGATTGCGTTCTTCCCGTCGGGGGCGTTCTTGTAGCCATTCGGGATGTTGCAGACGAAGTTGCCATACCTGCCGCTGATGCAGTCGAAGCAGACCGTGTTCGTTGAGATTTTCTGCTTGTTGAGGTCGCGGTCGTAGGGAACGCCGAAGTGCTTGACGAGGAGGGCTTCCTCTTCCTTGAGGAGCGCATCTTCGAGGTCGCTCGTCGGGTTATTGGACTTCGCGTCGCGGCACATCTGACTGATGGCGGAATAGGATTCGAGTTTCGACTTGACGAGGTTCGCGAGGAGTTCCATGGCGCAGTCGGAGAGGAATTCGGTCGCCATGCTCTCGGAAGCGCACCCGAGGTCGTATCGGGCCACATGGCATTCCACGCCGCAGACGGTGAACTTGAACTTCTTGTTCATGTGGGCCTTCCACTTGTCGGAATTGAACTCACCGATCGTGTCGCGGAGGTCGAGAAACGGGATTAAATACTTGGTTTCGGGCATTTCGTGTCTCCTTTCGATGTTCCCATTATGTTACGGGGAGGGCGCCTCCGGGGAGGCTACCCGTGATTCCCATGGGCCTAAATGCGGTCGTAGAGGGTCTTTATTACGAGGTTGAGGGCGCGGCACTGTTCGGCGTAGCTGTCCCATTTCAAAATTTCTTCGCAGGATGCTTCGAGGGGCTTGCCGTCCTTGCCGTTTATGGTTTCCCATTCGTCGTAGTCCGGGAGGTTTTCCGGGAGCGGAGCGAAACGCCCCTGTTTGTCGTTTTCGGAGAACTTGTTCACGGCAAGTTTCACGCGCTTGCAGTCGCCGCTGATGACGATAGCCTTGCCCAGCTCAACGGTGTACTTTTGGAAGCGCTTCACATGGACATTCTTGCCCTGATGGATACGGATGTTGATGGTGTGGAGTTCGTCGGGCCAGAACCAGTCCGGGATTTGGCTGTCGCCGTAATCTACCATGTGCCCGTCGATGTAGTTTGCTATGGCCATGAGGGGGGACCTCGCGCTCTTGTAACATTCGTGGCATTCGTGGTCGTTCACGAAGTAAACAACGCCCATGAGGTCGGCACGCTTACCGACGAGGTAGGTGGAATCGCCGAGGTAGATTTCCTCGCTCGTTTCCGGGCTACCTTCGACTTCCGGCTTCTTGAAGCCCAGTGCGCGGAGAACCTTGAGGTTGGTTGCGTTGAAAAACTTGCTGTCCTTGATTTCCATGTCGTATCTCCTTTCGATATGCCCTTTATGTGAAGGGGGAGGCGCCTTTCCACGCCTCCCCCGTGATTCCTAGCCTTACGGGCCTACTTGGAACCGTCCCATGCGGCGAGTTTGAGACGGTAGTTCGAGGCATCGTCACAGTCGAAGTCCGTCATGTTCCCGGCCTCGTCGCGGTAGTGGACATGGGTTTCCACATAGACAAAGGGGTCCGTGACGGTGGAACCATCTTCGTCGATCGTGCAGACGGTAGCGTAAAGGCCGCAGTTCTTGTCATCCGGCCCGTACAGATAGAGGTCGAAGATGTTGAGGTCGAAGTCCAGGCCGTCCGCCTTGAAGCCAACCCAGGTGTCCTCGAAGTCCGGGGTCTCGTTGGCCTTGTATCTGTAACCCGCCTCGGTGCCCGTGTCGATTTCCGCCTTGATGCCCGTCTTGCGGTCGGAGAGTTCGAGGCGGTATTCGTCGCGGTTGCCCTTGCGGGTCTTGTAGATGTGCAGGACCGGGTCCTGGAAGATGCGCTTGAGGTCATCCACATCGCTCGGGTGGATTTCGATGTTGTCAACTTTTGCCATATTAGTGTCTCCTTTCGATGCTCCCCCTATGTGAAAGGGAGGGCGCCTGGGTGGCACCCTCCCGTGATTCCTAGCCTTCCAGGGGTTCCAGGCAGGCCCTGGCCTCGGAGGAAGAAAGTTTTGCGATTCTTTCCGTGTCCGGGTGGATATTCTCGGTATCGCCAAATTCAACTTCGACAACATCGTGTTCGGTGTCGATCGACTTGATGGTGGCTTGCTTGGTGTATTCGCTCGCAATATCGACATTTTTGTCGTTGTTATACAGACGGTATTGGCCCTTGTACCCTTCGACATACATGTAAAACTCTTCGTTCTCGCAGGGGTAGTCGCCATAGGTGCCTTCGCCGAACTCTTCGCCCACGATGGCAGCGGCGAGGTCCTCGGCGCAGAACTTGTAGGTCTTGCCTACGACGAGCTTGGTGCGGTTGTATTCGAGGCGTTCGTTGAGCTTCCCGGCGAACGCCTTCGCGGACTTGAACTGCGTGAAGTAGATGGCGAACGCGACATAGCTCGGGTCGCCCGGGAACGGGACCGTGGCGAAGATTGGCGTTTCGCCCACTTCCTTCGCGTATTGGAGCATGATGACGGATTCGGGGAGTTCGAGTTCCTGCGCCATCCTCTCGACGGTGACCTGCTCGGTCTTGCCGTCGGTGACGAGGCAGATGCCGTGAAGGGCGCGGCGGATGTTGAACGGGTGGTTCCCTGCCGGGAACTGCATTGGGCTGAATTGTATCATTTCGTGTCTCCTTTCGATATGCCTGATATGTTACGAGGGGGCGCCTCCCGTGAACCGTTCCCGTGATTCCCTATTTGAGGTCCTTGACGAGGTTGTTGCAACGGGCGGCTATGTCCGTGCAGATGCTTGCAATTTTTTGAAGGTCGCTCTTTACGGATTCGGCGTTGGTCCCGCAGACGACGGTGTTGTAGTGGTCATAACAGAGGTCGAGCGAGTTATACAGTTCTTTGAGGGCCTGCTTGTCGGTGAGGTTCAGCTTGGCCCATACGGATTCCTTGGTCATTTCGTGTCTCCTTTCGATAGGCCTGATATGTTACGAGGGGGCGCCTCCCGGCACCCCTTCCCGTGATTCCCGTGTCCCCGGAGGGGCGGAAAAAGAAAAATTATTTTTCCTTTTCCGTGATATATCCGGCGGTTGCGCGGAACACATCCGGCTTGTGGCTTTCGCAGAGCGCATCCGGGTTGTATTTGGAAAATTCCGTGCGGGCGGCCTTGGTGGCGAGGGCCTGGGCGGATTCCGGGCTGACCGCATCCACTTCTACCGGGAATGCAAGCTCGACGCTGACCTGCACTACATAGTGCCGGGGCTTGACCTCGATGCCCATGTCCTTTGCGCGTTCCACGGCGAGGTCGTAGGCCTTCTTGTTGGCCTGTGCCATGCCGGCAATCTCGCCGTTCACGACCCCTTCGGCAACCGCGTCGATGATGTCGTGACGGGCGGTGAGTAGGTACGGGTGATCCGGGCGTTCGGCCTCGTCATCGGTTTCGGCGAGGGGGCCGAAGTCGAGGTTCTCTTCGAGCATGCGGCACATGGTAGCCGTCTTGAGTTCGGATGCCGATATGTCCGGGTTGTCGTCGAGGACATCCTGCATAGTGGCCTCGAAGCCCTGCTCGCAACGCAGGGCGGTCACATTGCCGCGTTCGCAGAACTGGCGGAGGGAAGCAAAAGAAACTGGATTTTTCATGTAGGTATCTCCTTTCGATACGCCTGATATGTTACGAGGGGGGCGCCTCCCGGCACCCCTTCCCGTGATTCCGGGCGCTACCCGAGCATCCTTCCGAGACATTCTTCAAGTTGCGGGTAGGAACAGTAGCAGTTGCAGCCGCCCCTGTGGTCGTTGGTATTTTCCGCCGTGCGGTAGAGGACATTGTCGAACCAGCGGCCCGTACCGCCGTCGCGGACATCGGAAATGATGACATTGGCGTGTTTGCCGCCCTTCGAGAAGAAGGCGTTGATGTAGAAGTGGCCCTTCGAGAAATTGATGACCGCACCGAGCTTCTTCGCGAGGGCGTTCAGTTCCCTGCGGATGACCGGGACGAACTCGCCCTTGAAGAAGTTTGCGGCGGGGTAGTCGTCTTCGTACTTTTCCGGGACATTGGTGTTGTCGAAGTCGTAGTTCTTGAAGGATGCGACGGTTTTCTTTGCAGTTGCCATATAGGTATCTCCTTTTCTTGATGGGCCCCCTATGTGACGGGCGGGCGCCTTCCATGTTCCGATCCCGTGATTCCCCCTCCCCGGACGCGAAAAAGGGCGCCCGAAGGCGCCCCAGGAGGAGATACTAAAATCTTATACGGCGAAGTCATACATGCGTTCGCAGACGGCTTCCCAGTCCTTCTTCGCGTCGGTCATGTTGGTGACGATGGCGAGAGGGCATTCGGTTCCGAGCCCGAGGAACCTGTTGACGCTCTTCATGCGGGTCTTTGCGCCGTCGGTGCGGAGACAGTTGCAGCGCCATTCGCCGGGGTAAAGGTTCACGCGGGCCGGGGTGATGTCGGTCACCTTGGCTTCCCTGGTCTTTGTGAGGGTCACCTTGACGCGAAGCTGCACGACTTCCCTCTTGAAGCGGCTAGATTTCCCGTAGCCCTCGTTGCAGGTATAGATGGACGCGAGGTAGTTGCAGCCCTTGTAGATGGCCTTACGGCGGTCATGGAGGAGTTCCGCCAGCTCGTTCAGCATGTCCTCGAAGGGCGGGACGGATTTTCCGCCGCACACGGCCTTGTAGGCAGCTTCAAACTTTTCGTATGCCTTGTCCTGCATGATGACGCTGAACTTCGGGTCGGAATTGTTAAGCTGGCTTACATAATCAAATTTTTTCATTCTATCTCCTTTTGATAGTCCGGCTATGTGAAGCCGGGCGGCGCCTGGTGAAGGCGCCCCGTGATTCCGGCTATCGGATCTCGTAGCCCACACCATCTGTCTCGAAGAGCGGGATGCAGATGCTTTCGTGGTTGTCGTCTTCGTCCAAATCGGCAAAATCGACAAATTCTAAAGAAATCCTGCTCTTCATGTAGTAGAAGATGCTGTCGAAGTTGTTCGGCTCATGCGGCCACTTGGGATCGTCGACCTTCTTCATGACATCGTTCACGATGTCGAGGGCTGCCCAAAGCCGTGCGACGGGAACCTTCAGCAGTTCGAGGTCTGCTTCGGTCTTGGGATATTCGTAGAGTTTGAACATGGCGGTAAGGGCCTTTGCAAGCGCTTCCGCGAAAGTTGTGAAGTCGTTGTCGCCGATGCGGACGACGAGGTAGGTTGCTTTTCCCGGTTTCATTGTTACCCCCAAAAGTTGAACGAGTAGGTGTTGCCGTCGCAGATGGCGATGTATTCTTCCTTGTCCGCGTTGGCATGATTGCAGGAGAGCTTGCCCTCGGCGAACTTCTTGACGAGTTCCAGGGCTTCCTGGTCTGTGGTTCCCGCGTTGTCGTCGAGGATTGCGATGGAGTTGCGTTCGCGGTCGAAGCCGATTGCGACCTTGACGCCGTGGACATAGGCGTAGTCCTGCTGCCCTTCCATGCCGTCGAGCACATCGTCGATGGAGAGGCCCTCGAACATTTCGCCGAGTTCCTGGAAGTCGTCGCCGTAAACGCGGAAAACTACCTGATTGTTGGGTTGTATTGCCATGTGTATCTCCTTTTCCTGATGACCACGGTATGTGACGGGCGGGCGCCTTTCGCGATCCGTTTCCGTGATTCCGTCGATTTGAAGAAAAAATCCGGGGCGGGCCATCGGGGTCAATCCGATCCCATCGGGGACCTTTGACCGCAGCCCGGTTGCCGCCCCGGTATTCCTATGCGGAAAGTTCGTTTTCGATTTCGAGCTTGAGGCAGGTGGCCTTCGCGTGGCCGACGAGCCTGTCGAACAGGTGCTTGCCGTCCGTGGCCGCGTCAGTGATTTCGGTCTCGCCTTGGAAGCAGTCGTCGAAGAACATGCAGGGGCCGTATTCGCCCATGCCAGCGGAGCGGAGGCGGTGCACGGAGTATTCCACCTTGCCCTTCGGGAGCTTCTGTTCGTGGTCGAAGCTGCCGTCCTCGTTGCGCTTGAAGCCCCAGGCTTCGCGGATTTCGATGTGGACGGCGGGATAGACGAGTTCGGGTTGCCCGAGGTTCGCGTTGCGGAGCGTGACTCCCGTCGGGTGGACGATGGCGCGGAGGCGTTCGGGGGTGACCTCGATGTTGTCGATCATCCCGGCGTAGTCGCTGGACTTGCTGAGGGCGGTAAGAATTTCAATGTGCTTTGCGGAAAGTTCCATGTCTGTATCTCCTTTTGGATAGCCCCCCTATGTTACCGGGGCGGGGCGCCCGGGCCGGATCCCGTGATTCCTACACGCCGGAGATGACCACGCGGCGGGCGACGAGTTCATGGGGGTTGTCCGGGTTCGGGACGAGCATGGGCGCGGAGAAGGTTGTGGGGGCGGTGTAGTGGGTGCGACGGAAAAAAGATTCAGGTGCGTGTGCCTTGTCCATTGTAAAAATTCCTTTTCAAAAATGAAAAATTTTAAAAAGGGGCGGGGAGTTTCCCCGCCCGAGGAGATACGAAAATTAAACTTTGTCGTATTTCTTGAACTCTCTGTCGAGTTCCCTGGCCTTGACCGGGAGCATGTCGGCAGGGATGAGGCGGTAGCGCCATCCGTCCGCGGTATTCGGGTGAAATTCGCTCGTGAGTTCGAAGCCCGCACGGCAGATGATGGTCTTGTGGCAGTTGTAGCCGACACCGCCTTCGAACGAAATTCCGTAAATTCCAAAATTATATCCGTAGGTCCTGCGTTTGTCGCCCGTGACCTTGCTTTCGAGCATGTCGATGTAAGCGCAGGTCGAGAGGATGCGGACGGAATCAATGATTTCGCTACAGGCCATAGCTGCTGCCGCGGATTCCTTGTCGTAGCCGCAGCCGGATGCGTGGCCCTTGCCATATTCGCCGCCCATCCACACTTCGACCGTCGGGCAGGGGCCCCAGGTGCGGCTCTTCTTCCATTCCTCGTCCACGCGGATCGAGTCCGGCATGGGCTTGGCGAAGGCACGCTTCACGGCTTCGAGGGTCTTGTTCATGTCCGCTTCGGCGGCTTCCTGCTCGACCTTGGTGAGCATGTCGCGAACCTGCTTGATGTCGAGTTCGGGGGTGATGCCGCGCTTCTTCATTTCGCGCTTGCCGAACTTGCCCATGAGGTTTTTGCGGGCGGTTTCGTCGTCCATCTGTTCGACCCACTTGGCGTTGCGTTTAGAGACGGCTTTCAAGTCGGCCTTGAGTTCCTTTTCGACGAAGGCGAGGACGGCCTCGTCTTTGAGCTTCATGAGGGCCTTGAAGATGTTGAAGTGCTTCTTTTTGGGGGTGGTTTTGTTTTCTGCCATAATCGTATCTCCTTGCTGATGGCTTTTTCGATATGCCCTATATGTGACGGGCGGGTGGTTCGGGGGTCGGTTTCCGTGATTCCCCCGACGGGAGGCATATCTATTTTCTGTTCCAGGGCGCCTTCGGCATGTATGCGCCGAGCTTCTTGACTTCCTGCACGGGGCCGCAGGGGTCGTTCTCGTCGCATTCGGCCTGGTAGTGCGCTACAATGGCCTTCACATGTTCCGGGTCGCACTTGTCCGTTCCCGGTCGGCTGATGCTCGTATAGTCGGCTTTCGCCTCGTCATGGTAGTAGCTGCTGCCCGTTTCAGTGCAGAGGCACTCGACCCAGCAACGGAAGCGGGTGGTTCCGTCGGTCGTGGTTTCCTCCATTCGGTTCCAGTAGAAGATGACCGGGAACCATGCCTGCTGATACTTGTTGTATTCCTGACGAAGGGCAAAGACATTTTTCCAAGTTTTCTTGATCTTGGCGCCTTTCTTGAGCATCTTGAAAATTAAACTTTTTGCCATTGTCGTATCTCCTTTTGACTTCCCCCCTATGTGACCCCCGGAGGGGCCGGGGGAGTGGTTCCCCGTGATTCCCTAGATGTGGAAGGCATCCCTCTCGATTTCGGAGAACCTCTCCGCGAGCAGGGCGACCTGCATCATTCGGGTCCTGACGAGGTAGGACGATGGCTTGTTCGTCACGATGTCATGGTCGCCGATGATGCCGCGAAGGACTACGGAGGGCTTTTCGTGTTGGGAGTGCTGTCTAGTAATCTCCCACACGATGCCGTACTTGCCCTGGGTGAACTTGGTCTTGACCTGGGCGCAGTCGAGGTAGTTCATGCAGGGGCGGATGATGGTGCAGTTGCCGCAGTCGATGGGGGTGCATTCGGCGGGATTGTCGCTGTCGGGGGCGCGGCCTATGGAGAAGCGGCCGAGGGTCATGCAGACATCGTTCTCCCTCGTTTCGAGGTGCTTGTCGTATTCGGCGATGAAGGCGTTGATTGGCGCGATGTTGTATTCGGGAATGTTCATGTGTATCTCCTTTCGGTTGATGACTCCCCTATGTGACGGGGGGACGGGTCGGGATTAGTATTCCCGTGATTCCCTGTAGCCCTTGCTCCACGGGTCGGGTTCCTTCTTGGTGCAGTCCACGCACACGGGGGTGGTTCCCACGGTGCGGTAGGTGGGCTTCCCGCAGTGCTTACACGGGCGCATTGTTCCCGCGTGGTCGCCCCGCTTCTTGAAGCCGGGTTCCCCGAAGTCGCGGTTGATAATCGGGCGCGGTTGTTCAATTCCCCAAATTCCGGGCATAAATATCTCCTTTCGGTTGATGCTCCCCCTATATGAACGGGGAGCGGTGTCGTTAGCCGCTCCCCGTGATTCCAGGAGATACAAAACACAACACTCCGGGCGCCTTCATGGGTGTGAAGCCCCCCACCGCGCGGATCGGGCGCCGGAGCGAAATTAAAAAAGTTATAGAAGGGGCGGGCGGTCACCCGCCCCTAAATCGGAGATACAAAAATTCTATTCGACGGCGAGCCAGCTTTCGACGGCCTGCCATCCGGTGTTCCCCGCATAGTTCACGGGGCGGTCGAGGATAATCCCGACAATCGACTGCTGCGTGTCGGCGGTCGATGCGGCAATCTGCGCCATGGCGGTCGTGCCGTCCTCCATGCAGGTCTCGCACCCTACCTGTACGGAGTGGCCCGTAGTGTAGAGGTCGTAGTAGCTGAGTGTCTCGTCCTTGCCGACATCGCCAATCTTCTTTTCCCATTCCTTGCGTTCGGGCGGCATGCTGTCGATGTCGGGCAGGAACATGAGTTCGACGAAGTGGGTGTCGCCGTTGCTGAATGTCTCGCCGGACATTTCCACCACATTGCCGACGACGATTCCCAGGCGGAGGGTAATCTTGCCGCGCTTGGTTTCCACTTCCACGGTGGACTTGGCCACATACATCGTCTCGGAGGTGGCTTCGGTGTCCTCGTCGAAGGATTCGAGGAGGCGGGGAAATTCCTTTGTTTCGTCGATGTCAAATCCGTAAAGATTTTTCATGTTGTCTCCCTTGGTTGGTGCTCCCTATATGTGATCCCCGGGAAAACGAAAAATTCAAATCCGTGATTCCCCCCACCCACGGCAAAAAAGAACGGGGAGGGCGGGCGCCCTCCCCTCAACCGGGGAGATAAAGGGTTCTAGTTGATTTCTTGGAGCTTGTCGAGGACATCGTGCCACAACTTGTCGACCGAGTTCCATTCGGAACAGACCGCGTTGTAGGTGCGTTCGGCCTTGCGGGAGTCGGTGTTATATCCGAAGTCTCCGCAGAAGTCCTCGAACGAGCCGGGGTTGCTCTTCTGCAAGCAGGCCAGCACATCGTAGTGCGTGGGCTTCTTGTCGCCGTCCGCGATGCTCTGTCCGAACTTCAGGCTGAACTGACGCGTTTTGCCGTCCACCTTGCGGACGAAAGTGATGGGGAAGATGTAACGGTCGTCCTTGTCGTCCCAGGGCATCTTGCCGTAGTCCGGGGAACCGACGATCATCTTGGAGCCGGTGTCCTGCATGAACTTGTCGGCCTGGATTTCATATTCGCTCTTTGCCATAATCGTATCTCCTTGTTATTGGCTTCTTTCGATGCTCCCCCTATGTGACGGGGAGGGTGCCGATCAGTCGGCAATCCGTGATTCCGTGGTTACGGGTCGGTGCCCATCCGAGCAGGTTCCCGGCTCCGTCGCACAGCACACGGCGATGCAGACGAGCAGGGCGAGGACGAACACGGCGTCGATGGCCGTGTCGATCGTCTTGCCTATGGCTTCCATTGTCCTAGCCCTCATGCCGCCCCCTAGAAGTAGTTGCTCTCGCACTCGCCCTCTTCATAGAGGTTGTTCACGGCGGTGTTGTAGATGGTGCAGTCGGTGGGCAGCTGATGGATTTTGTCCTCGTCCACTTCCTTGCCGCCCTCTTCGCCCATTTCGACCTCGGTCGGAAGGATGAGCAGGGTCGCGCTATAATCGAACTCCCCTTCCTTCGCGACGAGACGGCAGTTCGCTTCGGAGAGGGCTTCGTCGAGCTGCTTCGCGATGCTTTCAAACTTTGCTTTCTGTTCCGGTGTAAGTTCTCTCATGGTGTATCTCCTTTGATGCTCCCCCTATGCGACGGGGAAACGATTAAAAAATCTCTCCCCCGTGATTCCCCGGAGGAGAGGGGGCGCATTAAAGCGCGTCGATGAGGGCATAGAGGCTGTTGACCCAGGTCTCCACCCCCGCGAGGAAGTCCACCGCGTCGGTGGCCTCGATGTCGCAGCCGTAGTAGCCCCCGTAGCTCGTCTGGCACTTGTATGTGCCGTCGATGCGGAGGGTGTGGTAGTAGGTGGATGTGCCGCCTTCGACCACATAGGCGAGACCCTGCTTATGCGGGTGTTCCTTGCTTCCGTGGCATCCGCAATACCATGCAATCTTCTTGCCCTTCGGTGTCTTTACATCAGGGGCATACTTGCCCGTGGCCTTGAAGTAGCCGAAGTAAAGCTCATGGAGGTCGCCGATGTCATCGGAGAGGACTTTGTTGAGGGCGGTCACGGCAGCATTTTTCGCCGCGACTTCGGCCTCTACCTGCTTTTCCAGCATGACGGCCCTCGCGTCGGCGATGGCGTGGAGTTTGTCCTTGCGGATCTTGATAAGTTCGTTCATTTCGTATCTCCTTTCGATGCCCCACCTATGTGAATGCCCGGAAATGAAAAATTTCCCGCCCGTGATTCCCCGCGGGCGGGGGTTCCCCCGGAGGGGTTATTTGGCTGTCGGGAGCTTGATGGCGTAGGAGCGTTTTACGCCAGTTTCCTCGTCCTCGATACGAAAGAAAGTGTCGCCTTCGTCGAGGAGTTTATTGCCCGCAGAGAACGCGGCCTTCAAGTCGGCGAAGCGTTCTTCGCACGCCTGCTTGCAGTCGATGGCGAGGATATTGCTCTCGGCCGGGGTTTCGCCGTTGTTGTAGTCGATGGTTTCGACCACGGCATACTTGCTGTCGTCGCGTTCCGGGGCTTCGGTGGAGCCGATAGCTGCCTGGTACTTTTCGAGAACACAGTTTTCGACATGTTCTCTGAGCTGGCGGGTAACCGGGAACAGGACGGCGCGGGGGGTGTTCCCGCAGAGTTCCTTGGGGAAGCTCACATAGAGGCCGTTGCAGCCCTCGACTACGCGGAGACCGCGAACGAGGAGCTGGTCGTTGAGAATGATATTGGCGATGGCCTTGGTTTCGCCGAGGTTGGACTGGGGGAATACCTGCACATGTGTGCAAGCGAGACAATCAAAAGCGCATTGTGCCATAATCGTATCTCCTTTTGATGGCTTCTTTCGATGACCCCCCTATGTGACGGGGGGAGGGGCTGGACGGGTGTCCGTCCGTGATTCCTACACCTCGTCGATGGTGTAGAGTTCCACATTGTAGGGTCGCTTCGGGTCGGTCAGGAAGAGGGTGGTGCCTGCCCCGAGACGGGCTGCGCCCTCCGCAACCCGTTCAATCCGGTGCATGAGGGTGTCGCCATTGCCGGGCGCCTCGAACTTGTCGGCAGGGCCGAACTTGACCGCGAACTCCCCGCCCGATGCTAGGGCGAGGGCGTAGATGTGGTTGATTAGCGACTTCACGATGGGGCTCTTTTCCCCCGCATTGAAGAAGGCCTTGCTCGGCTGCACGGCGGTGATTTTGGGGGTGCAGATTTCGAGCCGTTCGTTTTCACGGCACTGGTCGTCGGTGCATACGCGGGAAGCGATCAAGACTAGCATAATTTCTCCTTGGCTGATGCTCCCCCTATGTGACCGGGGGAGAGGTTCATTCCCTGGTTCCCGTGATTCCTAGAGCCAGGCCTTGCCACCGATGTCATCGGCAATCTTCTTGCAGTAGAGGAGGTGATCCACGAACTGCTCCAGCTCTTCGGTGATAAAGAGCGCGTCCTGCGCCGTCTTGACTTCCGTGGTTCCCGACAGACGGGTCTCGTCGATGATGTTGCGGTTCGGTTCCTGCCCGACGATGTGGTTCGGCTCGTCGTACTTGACGGAATTGACGGCATAGCCCACCGAGCCGTCGGCTTCGGGGCGGAATGTAATCTCGACACGGGGGTATTCGTGTTCCGTGCCGATGTATGCGCTGCCGGAGCGGTTGTGGGGCAGACAGATGCAGGTGAAGCCCTTCACGGAGCCGTCGGGGTTCGTTTGCGCGGTGAGCTGCCCCGTGCCGTACTTGTCCGTGGCGACATGGTTGAACACGCGTGTGTTCTTGCCCGCGATTTCAAAAAAATTCACGACTTCGGGGGTGAATGACCTCATAGTGTATCTCCTTTTGATGCTCCCCCTATGTGACCGGGGAGAAAACAAAAATATCATTTCCGTGATTCCGCGAAAATGCTGAACAAAAAAGTAGTGCCCTTTCGGGCACCATTTTTAAGATTTTTCTTCCTTGATGGGTTGCAGGATGTCCTTGCCACAGCAGGGGCATTTCGGGAACTTGAACGCACCCTGGAAACGCCCTTCGGTGTAGATGTTCACAAGGCCGTCATCGTCGAGCTGCGCATGGCAGGTCTGCGAACCGAACTCAATTTCCTGCTTCTTTTCACAGAAGGGGCATTTGGCCTTGTCCTCGTTGAACGCTGCGAGGATTGCGTTCGTGTCGCACGAATAACGGCACTCGGCACTCGCGTCATCGGCGTTGTGGCGGATTTCCCACTGATAATGGGCGATGACGCGTTCGAGCTTCGCAAACTCGTCGGGCTTGCAGTCCGCGAGGACGATGAGCATGTAGTTCGCATCGTATTCCTCTCCCGGGACGATTGCAGCCCAGCACTTCACCTTTTCGCCTTCGACTTCGACGAAGTCCGGCTTCGCCCTTGTATAGAAGCTGTCGAGGGCATGTTCCCCGTTGTCCGCGTTGTCCGGGAGGAACTTGCGGATTTCGTCGCAGTAGGAAGTTGCAAAGCCGTGGCCTTCGAGGAAGGTATAGACGGATGTGATGTCGTGGTGGTCTTTGATGCCGGTAACATCGAGAATAGTCTTCATGGTATCTCCTTTTGATGCTCCCCCTATGTGACGGGGGAAGGGCGCCCCGCAGGACGCCCCGTGATTCCTTACTTCCGCTTCTTGCCGTTCTTGTGGCGAGGTTTGAGCCCCTTGGCGAAGTCGGTGACCTTGATGAAGCGTTCCTCTTCGAGGAAGCGCATGACAGATGCTAGGGAAGCTATCATGGTATCTCCTTTGAAAACAAAATTTTACGGACGGACTGGGGTAATCATGATGGCCCGTTTCGTCTCGAACTCGGCCTTGACCGCTTCGGAGAGGGTAAGGATGCCGAGGTCTTCGTATTCGCCCTTCTCGTTCTTTTGGCGGACAAAGAACTTCTTTGCAGGGCGGTTCCCGCTTGCCTTCTCGATGTGTTCGGCCACGGCGTCTTTGAGGTCGATGGGATTGTCAAGCTCGAAATCGTCCACCACCTCGTCAAACTTGTATGTGGGGAAGAGCTTGACATGGAAGAACGAGGACACGGCGCAGTGCTGCCACGAGATTTCGACGAACATGCTCTTCCACAGCATGCGGACATTTAGATCCTCGCCGTCCGTATCGGAAAGGATGCCGAGAACTCCGTTGCAGCTCGCGGCATGGTCGGAGGAGCAGTTCGCGTGGAGGAATGGGGCGTGGAAGAGGGCGCCATTGAAAGTATTGCGGAGCCAGTTGATGTAGTTCGCACGGGCGTTCCTGATTGCGTCGAGGGCAGAGGAAAGCTGGAAGAAGGTAGAGTCGGTAAAATTCATTTCATATCTCCTTTGGTTGATGCTCCCCCTATGTTATCGCCGGGAGAAGCAAAAATGTAAAGCCCGTGATTCCCCCGGGGGGAGGGACTAGGAAAAAATTCCTAGTCGAGCCACGGGGTAATGATTTCGGCAACCTTATCGACGCACTTGGAGGTCGCGGAGCCGATGCTGAACTCGATTGCCACATGCACCACCCCGTAGCGGTCGCGTTTCTCATAGACGGTCACTCCGTCCTCGTCCGTGGACACATCGTCCATGTTGAGGAACTTGCTAATGAGCAGTCCTGCTGCGTGCTGGGCTATGTTGTCCGCGAGGGTCTTGTTGACCGCGTGGAGGGGCGTGGCCGGGTCTCCGTCAATCTCCACATCGGAAATGGGGAACTTGACGCACCACAGGCCGGAGGGGTATTTGCTGCCGAGGTCGCGTATCACTTCGGCCACCTTCTTGGGGTCGATCTTGCGGTGTTTCAGCATCGGGAGGTGCCCGGAGGGGTAGAATGTGCAATCCGGTTCCGGTGCGTTTTTGAGACAAAGCTGGCCGTGGACGAAAGTGCTTATCGGATATTCAATTTCCATGTTTATCTCCCTTGGTTGATACTCCCCCTATGTTATCGCCGGGGGAAGCAAAAATGTAAAGCCCGTGATTCCGGGCTTCCTGCTAGGCCTTGACGATGTAGTCGGGGCTGTCGATGTCGAACTTCACACACTTGACCACGATTTCGGCCTTGATGTCCACACTCGGGAAGTGCGGCTTGATGACCTCGACCATCTGAACGAGCGCGTCCTTTACCTTGTTGCCGAAGTTCTCACCCTCGTTCTCGGTGATGCAGTTGGGGCAGGAAACGGCCATGCCCTCGACCGCCATGGGGTTCATGTAGGCATAGAACTTCTCGCCCACGAAGCGTTCGCAGACGGTCGCGAAACCTCCGCGTTTTGCAGGGATGAGGGCGCTGTCGGAGAAGAAGTTGATGTCCGAGTTCTTCACGGACTGGCAGGCCTTCGCCCACCATTCGGGATATTTTTCGTTGAGGTAGGCCTGGCCCCATTCGTAGATGCCGCTGATGCGGACTTGGAACTTTGCGTAAGTGGTAATCAATTTATCCATGTTATCTCCTTTGGTTGATATGCCCCCTATGTTACGGGGCGGAAATTAAAATTTTTCTGTCCGTGATTCCGGCTCCCCCCGGCGTGAAAAGGGGGCAGGCCGTAGCCCGCCCCTCAACCTTGGGAGAAAAAACTTTATGCTTCGCCATAGGGGACTTCAATGTCCTTGAACTCGTTGAGCCACCAACGGCAGACTTCCTGCGCGTCCATTTCGGTGAATTCCTTGTCGGCGAGGTCGATGAAGGATCCGAGGTCGGGGCACCACATGACCGAGGATAGTTCCTTCCCTGCGATTGGTTCCATGATGGAGACCTTCGCCGTGAGGAGCATGCCCTTGTAGTACATCGCCGTGGTGATGGTGTCGAAGCGGAAGTCGAAGCGGTGCTTCGCGAGGAGGGCGAGGAGTTCGGAGAGGTTGTCGGTATCGACATCGACCTCGGCCACATCCCAGTGGTGGGTGCATCCTGCGTAGTCGAGGGTGATGCAGGAGCCTGTGGTGTTGTCAACAGCGACTTCGACTTCGGCTTCGATGCCCTTTTCGGCGCAGAACTCGTTGGCGAGGCGTTCGGCTTCCTGATTTGCGTCGGGGCAGGTGTCCTTCTGTCCGACAATGCCGCCCACACTTCCGTTATCTTCGCAGTAGTTGATGATGAAAAACTTCTTCATTTCGTATCTCCTTTGGATGCTCCCCCTATGTTACTGAGGGGGCGCCTTCGGTACGGGTTCCCGTGATTCCGTCTGTTTATTTTTATGCGGATTTGGGTAGTGTGGCTACGCAAATCCGATTATTTTCAAAGTGCTACGCGATGCTTTCCGAGCAAGCGGATTTTCCTTCTGCAAGCACCTTCACATTTTTGATCAGGTGTTCAAGTGTGCAGTCCTCACGGATTACCACCCCTTCGCTTGTCGCCACATCGAACGAGTGGATGTCCAAGTTCGGAGAGCAGTAGATGTCGCTGATACGGCGGTGGGAGCTGATGCGCACCATGTCCACCTTTGGCGCGTTGTCTCCGAGCCAATGGACTTCTATGTCGGGATTAACCCTGCCCGAGCAGAAGACGAGTTCCCCATTGATTTCGATGTCCACTTTGAGCGCTTCCGACACCCGCTTGTAGAGGCCGAAGCCGGAGCGGTCTATGATGGCCGGAGCGGTGCGCAGTTCAGTGAGCTTGTGCTGCAATTCCGCGAGGTCGCAGAGGGCGAGCATTTCGGTCTTGCTTTCTTCGTTGATATATCTGTTGTTGGCGAGGTTCTTGGCAGCCATTTGGCATCTCCTTTCGGTTGGTGCTCCCCCTATGTGACCGGGGAAAACGAAAAATTTCCGGCTTCCGTGATTCCGGCCGTCCGGGGAACGGAAAAGGGGCTTTCGCCCCCATTGCTAGGAATTGTTCACTACCTCGAACTCGCTCTCGGGATAGGTGGCATGGAGCCACTTTTCGAGCCAGCCGTCCGCTTTGAGGTCGCAATAGACAAAGCCGTCATTGAGCGCGTCGAGGTCTCCGATAGCGGTTTCCACCGCGTCCTTGACCCATACCGCGCGGTCATCCACGAGGTTGTTCTCCTCGGCATTGAGGTAGAGACCCTTGCTGTGGTAGCTCGTCTCCATGTTGTAGGAGCCGTAGCTGAACACCTTGATGTCGAACATATCATGGAACATGAGGGCGCAGCAGTTCGAGGTGCACTCGGGATCGCTCGCGTTCGCGTCGAAGTCGATCTGCACGGAGGGGCTGTTGATAGTGCGCATGTCCCAGTTCGCGAGAACCGCGTCAGCGATTTGCTGCGTGGTGAGGGCGACCCTGCGTTCGCCGACCTGTCCGTGTGCTTGGTAAAAGACTTTAATCATGTCGTATCTCCTTTCGGTTGGTGCTCCCCCTATGTTACGGAGGGGGAGGCCAGCCGTCCGGACTCCGTGATTCCGGGTTACCGGCAGTGGGCGTAGGCATACTGCCTGCCGCACTTCTCGATGATGGTTGCCCATCTGTCGGGGTGCAGGAAGCGGAGCAACGGCCAATGGAGCGGGTGGTCCTTCATCGGGTGGGCGGGGTCGCCGTCCGTCATTATCGAAAATTCGGCAGGGGTGGCGACCTTGGAGGTGCCGTCATAAAAGTCGATTTTAAAGTTTCCCCGTTCGTCTCGGTTCAGACCGCAGACTTCCCCGCCCTTCGCGATTTCCTCTTCTAGGAAGTCGCGGAGCTCGTTGCGCCATGTGATATAGGGGCGTGTCCAATCCTTGAAGGGCTTGTCGTTAGCGGAGCAGCCCGCATGGACTTGGTAGCCCTTCGCGGAGAGTTCCTTCGCGGTGAGGTTGCGGAGTTCGGGCGGGATGTCGTGACCCCAAAAGGCGATTTCGCCCTTGACCCCGTTAATGGTGAGCTGGGTCGATATGAACTCGGGATAGCGTCTCACCTTGCGAGGGCCGAAGCAGAAGAAGGCGGTGTCGTGGAAGGTTTCGAGCATGCCCTTCCTGCCCCTTACAACGATCGAGACCTGTTCGGTCTTGGTGCCGCTCGGGATTTCGGCCTCGATAGTCTTGGCCTGTTCATTGAAGGTCTTGACTATTTCGCTCGCAGCAGACATCACGAGACGGATAAATTTTGTTTTGGACATCTTTTCCATGTTCATATCTCCCTGGTTGATGCTCCCCCTATGTGACGGGGGTGGCGCCTGTATACGGCGCGTTCGTGATTCCGGCCTAGCCGGTTACGCGGATGTGCTTATGCAAATGTGCTCCTTTGTGCAGGTAAAAAGAAAGACCGGAGGGGCTGTCACCCCTCCGCGGTGGTCGGGCCGAAGACCCGCGTTCATCGTCGCTTGGACATGCGTTCGTCATTCGCCTTGCGGACATCGCCCACGCGGCTCTTGACGCCCTTCTTAGCGCTGTCGGCCTTCGCCTTAGCGCTGTCGGCCAGCTCCGAGGCCTTTTCCTTCAAGGAAGCCTTCGCGCTGTCGGCAAGCTCCGAGACCTTTTCGGCAGCCTTGTCCATGGCCTTGTCCGCGACATCGGCGGCCTTGGCCTTCGCGCTGTCGGCAGCCGAGGAAACGAGTTCCGAGGCGGCGTTCTTTGCCTTGTCCTTCGCGCTGTCGGACGAGAGCATGTAGGCTCCGGCCAATGCGGCAACGATGACAATGGCGATGATGAGTTTCAGCAATTTGAACATTGCGTCTCCTTTTCTGTTGTGGTTTTTTCGATAATCCCTCTATGTGACGCCCCGGGGGACTGATCCGGGGCTTTCCGTGATTCCCCTAGTTCCACTGCTTCCCGTCATCGTATCGGGAGGTGTGGCACCAGCGGGCCACGGGTTCGATAGCGGTGCCGTCCGCCCTGTCCACGCACAGCTCGCAGTAGAAGGTGACCTCGGTCTTCCCTTCCACCCCGTTCACCATGGCGTTCACGGCTTCCGAGAGCGTGTCGCAGCGGGTGCTTCCCACCTCGTTGTCGCCCTCGTTGTCCGTCACCACGAATGAGCTGGCACCTTCGACCTCGGCCACCTTGATCGGCAGCGCGAAGGCCTCGTATGCCTCGCCCATGAGGTGCGTGTTGGCGATTACATGGTCGCGGCCGAGAAATTCCTCGATGAACTCGGGGGTGAGCCGTTCCGTGTGGAGGAGGATTTTTTCGGGGTTGATGTCCTTCTTGATAGACTCCGCGACAACAAGGTTAATTTCGATAATCATTTCGTATCTCCTTTCGGTTGGTGCTCACCCTATGTGACGCCCGAAAGTAAAAATTTATTTAATCCCGTGATTCCCTCCACGGGAAAACGAAAAAAAAAAAATGAGGGGCTTTCGCCCCCCGGCCTTATGCCGCGTCCTCTTTTTCGTGCTCGCGGATGGCTTCGATGATGTCATCGCGGTCCACCTCGCAGGTCTCGAAGTCGATGCCCGTGTCGCGACCCCATACGGAAACCATTTCGCCCGTGATGGAGGGTGTCGCGGAGTAACTTTTGCCGTCCACCTCGATGTCCATGCTATCGGCCGAGAAGTCGGAAGCGTTGTCGAGGAACGAGCCCTCGAACACTACGAGGTCGGAGTAGTTCCCGCGGATGTCGCCCCCGTGGTGGATTTGGATGGCACAATACTCCGTGCCCTTGTAGGTGAAGTCGAAGCCCTGCATGTCGTTGTAGCACTTCGCACCCCAGTTGTAGGTGTTGAAGCTGTTGAGTTCCGTGAGGCCGAGGAGTTCCTTCACGCGGTCTTCGAGGGCGGCGAAGGAGCGGTTGCGGAAGAGCCACTCGATTGCGTGGGTGAGCTTCACATGTTCGGTGAGGCCTTCGAGGAATTTTCCGGTGGAGGCGTAGCAGCTGTCCTTCGGAACCTCGCGGCACCAGCTAACGAGGTCGGCTTTCGTGGTAAATTCGTAATTTCGCATGGGCGAACTCCTTTTGGTTGATATGCCCCCTATGTTACGGGGGGTGGCGCCTTCGGCAGGTAATCCGTGATTCCCCGTCGGAAGTGAACAGAAAAGCAAGTGCTCTTGCGAGCACCGCCCTTTACTTGTGGTTACGCCTTTTAATCATGTCCGCCACATTATCGGCAATTTCGTTCATGAACACGCCAATGTCCGTATCGTAATGATAGGGGCATTTCGGCTCAACCAATTCCCAACGGCGGCAGCGGTAACCGCGGACATGGCCGTTGGTCCATACATTGCCCGTGAACTGCTGGCAATCGGGAGGGAGGCCCTGCTGCTTGCGTTCATACGATGAGCACTCGAGTTCATCATGGATGACCACCGTGATGAGGGTCATGTTGTCATAGGTTTTGCCCGTGGGGGACTTGCCCACATAACCGCGGCCCGCGGGAACATTTACATGGATGTGGATATAAGTCCCTGGGACGGAAGCGAAGTCATTGTCATGGGTGAACGAGAAGCCGTCCTTGATTCCGCGGTCACGGAGCAGGCGGGGGAGTTCAACAAGCACCTTGCCGAGCGTTTCGTCATTGAGTACGCGGTGTTCATAGCAGACAGCGTTTCCGAGTTTCATGTCGTATCTCCTTTTGGTTGGTATGCCCCCTATGTTACGAGGGGTGGCGCCTTCGGCAGGTGATCCGTGATTCCCCGTCGGGAGGGGCGAAAAAGAGGGGCTTGCGCCCTAGCTCTCTTTCTCCTTGTGGAAGATGGCCTTGTCAATCTTGAAGTCATCCCAGTGGGCCTTGATAAAGGCATCCACTTCCGCGAGGGTTCCGTTGAGGTAGAACGCGGGGTCGGCGAGCTTTTCGCTGCCATACTTGATGCCGTCCGCGGTGAAATGGATTTCGGAACGGCAGACGAGGAAGTAGTCGGCCTCGCTATCCCAATAGAAGCGGAACTCGTTCTTTTCGTGGCCTTCGAATACCACGCTCGTCTTGTATTCGAGGTGGCCCCTGCGGTTGGTGCCGCGTTTCGGGCGTTCAAAAGTCTTGACGGGGGCGATGGAACGGATCTTGTTTTCAAAGTTCTTGACTATGGAAATCTTTGCCATGTCGGTATCTCCTTTCGGTTGGTAGGCCCCCTATGTTACGGGCCGAAAATAAAAAAAATGTTTGATCCGTGATTCCGCGTCCCCAGGGGCAGAAAACGGGGAGGGGTCTCCCCCTCCCCCAACCTTGGGAGTAAAAAGTTATTTCTTGATGTATGCGCGGAGCAGACCGCTATAATGTTCGCTGAACTCCTTGTTGTCCTGCGGGTCAACCTCAATCGGTTCGGAGCAGAAGCGCCTGCGGGTGGTTGCCATCTTCATGATGACCACGCTGAATACGGCGCCTTGTTTCGTGTCCTCGATTACGAGCATGAACTCGCCACCGAGTTCAAGGCAGGGCATGGCGCTGCGGTTGAGGAGTTCCACCGCATCGTAGTAGGTGAAGTCCTTGTGGATGCAGCAGGTGCTCGACCCGAAGGACAGGCGGGCGGGATAGTCGTCGCCGTGCTTGTCGTACCAGTTGAGGCGGACTTCCTCGAAGGCGGTCTTCCCGTTGCAGTCTTCCTTATAGACGGCCCTCGCTTCCCCTGCGTGGAGGTCGGAGGACTTCGAGAGGTCGAGACGCAGGACGGGCATCTTGCGGTAGTTGATCGTGCTTGCGAACTTGCTGCGGTGCTTTTCCCTGATGTCGAGAATTTCCATGATGTATCTCCTTTTGATAGTCCCCCTATGTTAAGGGGAAGAAGGGGGGCGGTTGCCCGCCCCGTGATTCCGCCGTCTAGGGGATTTCGTAAAAAATCTTTATTTCGGCGTCGGGGTTCTTGACCTTGAAGTCCACGGCCACCCTCGCAGCCGTTTCTCGGGCCATGAACGGGGGTTCCTCGTTGTCGGGCGCCTTGTTGCCGTCCTTGCCGAGGAAATGCCACGGATAGGCATCTTTGGGGGTGTTCTTGTCCTTGTAGCCCACGCAGCACTCCATTTCGGACAGCGCTCGTTCACCGGCACCGGACGGCATCACCACCGGAATATCGGGGAGGATAGTCACGAACTTGTAGCGGTCGATAATCTGCTTGTCGATTTCGGCCTTCAAGTAGGGGTCGATGAAGGACACAAGGTTCTTATACTCTTCACCCTTGTAGAAGGGGTCGAGTGGGTAGCCGACCACGAGTTCATCGGAGTTGGCGGGCTTGATAATCTTGATGCCGCGGATGCGGATGGCGCCTTCGATTTCAATGGACGCGAGACCCTTGACAGGGCCGAGGCTCGGGTTTTCCTTGAACGGGAAGACTTGGACTTTCGTTACATTCAACATTTCGTATCTCCTTTGGATAGTCCCCCTATGTGAAGGGGGAGCGGCATGCGGGACCTAGTCCCGTGATTCCTTGCCCTTGCGGGACTTGTAGTTATCGGGGTTGGTGACGAGCAACGCCACGCCGAGCAGGATGCACCCGAAGGATGCGAGGACAAAGGGGTCGGCCAGTTCCATCATGCCCCCCTTTCGGCCATCTTGACGGCCTTCTCAACGAGCTTTCGCCTCTTGCTGGGGACAGATCGGGTGCGGAGCTTTCTGCCGTTCTGCGTTTCGGCTATTCGGGCGGAGCGTTGGGCACGGCTTTCCTTGGCCACATCAATGCTGATGGTGATGCGTTCCACCTTCGGGGGAAGTTCCCCACCGATGCCCTTGCAGATGGTGATTTCAATCATGGCGTGTCTCCTTTGGTTGTGCCCTCCCTATGTGACGGCCCGGGCCCGATCATGGTGCCGACCCGTGATTCCCCCGCCCCCCGCGTGAAAAGGAACGGGGAGGGGCGGAACCCCTCCCCCAACCTTGGGAGTGAAAAATCATTTATTTTTTTGCCATCATGGCAACCTTCTGTTCGGGCGAGAGTTTTGCCCACCATTCATCGGGTGTCGGTGCCTTTTTCATTTTTGCAAGTTTTTCGTCCACGGAGTTCGCCACATTGTCATAATGGGCGTTGTTCACTTTGGCGATTTTGCAAACTTCCTTATAAATCGGGGTGTATTGCTTGCGGATGGTCTTGAAGAGCTCTTCAATGAGCTTTTCCTTGGTGTAGTAGAACCACATGCCGCCATAGTCCTTCCCTTCTTCGGGGAGCGACTTGATGTCGCAATAGCGGTGGCTACTATGCACGCTGAACGAGCCGTCAGCCTTGACTACATGGTCAGTGATTTCGTAGTCATGGCCGAGGTGCCATATCGCGAAGACTGTGCGTTCGCCATCGTTAAGGCGTTTAAGGCCTCTGAGGATTTCCTTCGCCTCGGTCTCTTCAACATCGCACTTGATGGCACTGCCATCCCCGACACAACGCCCGTAGTAGTGGGAATCGGTCTCAATGGGGTTCTTGGGATCATTCCCGAGATATGCCCCCGAGCTACCGATTGCCGTGGGTTCTACCACGATGTAGCTGCCCGAGTAGCAGCAGTTGGAATAGTTGTGGATGCCTACATTGAAACGGATGGGGTGGATTTCATACTTCTTCATGGTATCTCCTTTGGTTGGTGCTCACCCTATGTTAAGGGCGAGAGGGGATCCCTGCCTAGTCCCGTGATTCCGCACGGGACGGGGCGGAAACCCCCGAAGGGGGTCATGCCCTGCTAGATGACCTTGTCAAGGGTCACGGGCATCTTGACGAGGGCCGTGCCGTCCGGCAGGATGTCGCCCTCGTATTCCTTGATGTAGGCCTCGCTGTCGCAGCAGCCACCCTCGCCGGTAAAGCCGCCCTCGCCGAAGGCCGCTTCCTTCCAGTCCTTGTAAGAGGTGCCGAGCTTCGCGTTGAGCTTTGCTAGGCCGTCCTTGCTGTCATGGACTTCCTCGCCCTTGATGTAGCAGTAGAAGTCAATGGAAATCTTGTCATCGAGCTTCATGGCAGGGTAGTCGAGCACTTCCCTGAATTGTTTGAGGGCCTTGTCATGGTCGGCTGTCCACAGCTCTGTCCTGTCATTGTAGCCGTCTTTTGAATATACATGATAAATCTTTGCCATAGCGGCCTCCTTTCGGTTGGTGCTCACCCTATGTTACGGGCGGTTGGTGGATCCATTCCCAGTCCCGTGATTCCTCGTGGGGGGACACGGAAAAAGCCCCTTTCGGGGCATGGCTATGGTTCAAATGCGTTTCGAGCCTTCACCCTCTCATAGGTGGAGAGGATAACCTGCTTGATGCTGGGCCAATGGTCCACGAACACGCCATAGTGTTTGGCATCGTAGTTGTAGTAATACTGCTCATCGTCAACAAGGGGATAGTCTCCGCAACCGCTGCTCCGATGAGGGTCCTTGAACGAAACCAAGCGGCTGCAACCCACTCCTAGCGAAATCCCGTGAACCTTGCTGGCATGCCACGAATAAAGGTAGCCGTTATCAGTGAACTGCCCGTTCGCCCCGTTCGAATCAAGTTCGTCAAGCATCTTTTCGGGAATGTTCTTTTTTATCCAATTACGGATTTTGATGATGTTCTGAATGGCGATGAAGTTCTTGTCGCTCGGGTCCAATTCCTTGATGTTTTTCATGTGTATCTCCTTTCGGTTGGTGCTCACCCTATGTTAAGGGCCGAAAACAAAAATTATTGTAGCCGTGATTCCCGATCCTCGGGGGACGGAAAGGGGGCTTTCGCCCCTCGCCTATTCTTCCTCGGGAAGGCGGGCGATGGCCTTTTCAGTGCCAGCCATAACCCAAATGTCGTTAAGCGGGTAGAGGTCGCTCGTCATGTCGAGCAAGTCCTTGCTGTCTATCACTCGGATGGTGTCCACCGCCCCGATGGCCGTCTCGACCGCATCGGACTGGGGGACGAACTCCACGGACCTCGGGAGGATGGTCGGCATGTATTGGCCATCCAGCACCAAGCGGTAGCCGAGTTCACGCATGCGGTCCGCAAAGGCCATGAAGAGCGGTTTGAGTTCACGGACGGCATCCTTGTAGTTCGGCCCGAGGAACAGCGTTTCATCCGGCAGGCGGGCTGCTTCCTTGGCCTTCGCATCCAGCTCGATGACCTCATCGATCAGGGTGCGGGAGTAGTCGAGGGTCGCCCCTACGGACTGGTTGCTTTCCGATTTCGGGCAGTGGTTCGGCCATATATTGTAGGAATTGTCTTCTGCAAAGATGCCCTTGACGATGTTGAGAGCCTTAATTTCTTCTTCGGTAAACTGACGCATTTCGTATTCTCCTTTCGGTTGGTGCTCACCCTATGTTAAGGGTGTGAAGGGGGCGGTCGCCCGCCCCGTGATTCCGTGGCCCCTAGAACTCCCCGTAGCAGCCCATGCAGGTGTGGCCGTTGGCATCCGTGCTGATGTCCTCGCCACCGCAGTAGGGGCAGCGGAGAGGTTCAGCGGACTGCGGAGAGGGCGGCAGCTTGACCTTGGTCTTGCCACGAAAGCGGTCTAGGTCGGTTTCCGAGGCGTAGTCGGCAACATAGTCAAGGGCGGCCTCGTCTTCACCCGAGAGGATAATCTTGTCAAGGCCTTCCTTGCGGTAGGTCACCTTGTCGATGTCGCCCGAGTGTTCGGGGTGGATGTTTTGGGTCTTGAAGTTCTTCAACGCATCCATGGCGTCAAAGGTTACATCTTCGTCAGTGAATTGAAGCTGAATAATCATGGGGTCTCCTTGGTTGGTAGGCTCCCTATGTGAATGTCGGGAAAGTAAAAAATAAAATATCCGTGATTCCTGCGTTCCCCAGGCCGAAAAGGGGGCTTTCGCCCCCGACCCCTAGAAGAGGTAAAAATCAATTTTTCTGAGCAGCCCCTTCGTCTCGTGGAGGTGCTTGATGTTGTCCGCGGTCAGTTCCTTGTTTTTCAGCCATTGCTCGCCCTTGCGGGTCAACATCGACACCGTATAAGAGCTGGAGCCGTCATGGTGGGAATGGGTGGCGTGAAGGCCCGTTTCGTCGATGTAGATATCGACCTTGTCGGGATCGCGGCCCGCGAAGGTGCGGATGAAGTGGTCGAGGTCCTTGATTTCCTCGCTCACCCCTACGCTCCCGTGGGACGGGCGGAAGTCGGGATAGCGGGAATCGTAGGCACCCTCGAAGAGCAGGACGCGGCCGATCAGCGGGCTGTACTTGAAGTTGCCCTTGAAGTCTTCCCATTCGAGCTGGCTGTCGTCATTCACGCGGTTCCAGTATTCCTGCGAGCCCTCCTCGGGGCAGGGTTCGTCTTCCTCGTGGGTCTCTTCCCAGTTCTGTTTGAACTGTTCGTAGTCCACGGGGTCGGACGAGGCGTAAACCACCTTCTTGTCGCCCTTGAAGGTGGCGAAGGGGATTTTAGAGAGGTGGGGTCTTTTCGTTGCTGTTGCCATAATCAGGTCTCCTTTGGTTGGTAGGCTCCCTATGTGACGGGCGGGGTGCCGCCATCTATGGGATCCGTGATTCCCCGTTACCCTACTTGGAAGGGCAACGCTTGACCGAAATGTGTGACACCTCGTCAAAATTGAAGCCGATACCGCAATTCTCCTTGACCCACGCATGAAGGCCGGACTTGTTCGCTTTCAGTTGGTCTAGCACGCTTTGAGCTGCCTTTTCGGAGTTGAACGGGCGGCTATAAAAGGTCTGAATTGTCGCTTCGTCAGAAAATGGTTCATAAATTTTTATGTCCGCGATGATATACGAGAGCCCTTCAATCATTTCGTCAGCGGTGGGCTTGGCCATGACCGAGTTTTTAACCATGTCCGACAATGCCGTATAGGCTATGCCGATGTCCATGGTGGTCAATCCATCGACCTCGAAGGTCGAGCCGTCACTGCTTACATGCAGGGACTTTTCGTCATGGTCATAGACCCGAAGACCCCATTCGCCGTTATCGTATGACAACGCCACCTGCTTGACAAGTCCGGCCTGTTCTGCCCTTTTCGCATAGGTCGCCAGCTTGCCGAGGTCGGGGTCGATTTCCTTCGTGGCTTCGTCGCTCGCCTTCATGGCTTCGTCCTTTATCTTTTGGAGGTGGTGTTCGAGCATGCGGGACGGGCTGAAATAGGGGTTGCCCGAGTAGCGGGCTTTGAGGTATTCGACAAACTTGCGAACATCCGCGGCAAAGAGCTCGTTCTGCTGCTTCGGTGCCATGTTCTTCGTGAACTTGATGCCCTTGCCTGCATCTTCGCCTAGTGTAAGTGTAATAGCTTCCATGATGGTCTCCCTTGGTTGTGCCCATTATATGTGACGGGGGACGCCCCCATAGAGGACGCCCCCGTGATTCCTGCACTCCAACCAAAAGAGCGGGATCGCCCCCATGCAGGGAGGGGCGTCCGTCACAAATCCTTTCTACGGGTCGCCTACGCGGCTGATAAGCCCGTGGCTTGCCCTATACTTGACCCTCTTCGCGAAATTCGGGTTCGTGTCGAGGGTCGCCTTGCTGTATCTTGCACGGGCTTGCGGGATGTCCCCGAAGTCCGCCGGGACGAAATCACGCCCGAAGTTTCCCGCCTCGACCCACGCACCGACAGAAGTCGCCACGATGTAGTCGGGGCAGTCGTTCCGCATGAACCGGAACACATACCCGTTGGGGCTGCCCCACCCGTAGGCACACACCCACGAGCGGCTTCTCCCCGTCTTGGAGGATGGTTCCCACATGGTCAGGAACGAGAAACCGATGTCGGGGCATCTCTCCCCGTATTCGGTGTGAAGGTGTCCCGCCTTGTAGCTGATACGCTTGCCGCTTTTCAGCTTGTATTCGCAGATGGCCACCCCGTTCACCTCGATGGCCTTCGACCCGCGGGCCTCGAAGCCGAACGGCTCGCCCGATGTGGAATATGTATAGTCGAACCTGGGACGGGTCGGCGTCCGGTAGTCCTGTGCAGCCGTGACAGCTGCGGCAATCAAAGCCAAAATTAAAATCTTCTTCATGCCAATATCCTCTATGCGAATTTCGCGGTGGTCCTCCTAACGGCCCCGTGATTCCCATGTCGGAAATATAGCAAATTAGTGGATTAGCCTGTTACGCGGATGCGGTTGAGCATATCTCTCCTTGGTGCGTGTATTGAGTGGCGGGAAGGGAAGGCGGGGTTATTCGCTCCGCCAGTAGTGGACTTTCCATTTGGGGACCCCGTCCTCCTCGACGGGTTCCACCCATGCCCGATGGTTGATCCATCGGGGATGAACTCGGTTGAAGCCCGCGGCCATCGCGGCCGCCTCGGCTTCGCTCGACTTGATTGCGGTGGCCTCGACTACATTCATGAGAACACCCCGAACACGCCGTTCATGACGGTCTGCATGCCGTAGCAGGTGGCCTTGATGACGGAGCAGGCGAAGCCCGCCGTGGAAGATACCGCCGAGCCGAACTGGCCCGAGCAGTTGTAGTTGCCGTGGAAGGCTCCCACGCAGAAGAAAATTGCGAGGGCGACGAGCAAAACTTTCATCCAAGTCTTCATTTCAAATCTCCTTTGGTTGGTAGTCCCCCTATGTTAAGGGGGGAGGGAAGGGCGGTCGCCCGCCCCGTGATTCCTATGCAGCGGAGGCCTTCTTCGCAACATAGGCGTTCCATTCCTCGGCATACTTCTGACGGCTCTCCATGCAGGTGAGAAGCGTTCCCTTGCCGCCAAACCAGCTTTCGTTGAGCTGACCCGCATAGTCCGTTAGGGTCTTCTTGTCTTTCGGCTTGTTCATTACGGCAACGAGTTCGTTCGTGGCGAAACAGAGCGTTTTGCCGTGGGCTTCCGCATTGACGAACGGCCCCCACCCATCATTGACTTCATAGGCCTTTTCTTCCGCTTCCTTTTCAGAAGCCATTTCCACCTCGTAATGACGGACGAGGATGAGAGGCTTCTCGGCATCTTCCATCATGGAATTAAAAATTTTGTTTGCTTGTTCCTGTTCTGCGATACTCATGGGCGTCTCCTTTGGTTGGTAGGCACCCTATGTTACGCCCGGGAACGGATCAGCGGCAAATGCCCGTGATTCCTATGGGATGGAGAGAGAAAAGACCCCTTTCGGGGTCTCGCTAGTTGTGGTTGGTATTCCCCCTATGTTACGAGCGGANNTCACCGCCCGAGAGGCGTTCCACGAAGTAGTCCGTGCTAGTGTCGCCCGCCACCACTAGGATGTGGTGCGAACGCTGCGACACCGCCACCTGAGAGCCGTTCTCGCCCTCGTGGCACACCCACCCGTCACCCTCGACAATCGAGTCGAAGGTCTTCGGGAGTATTCGCACGCCAACACTGTCCGCACTGCGGAGCAGGTCATCGCACTCCATCGGGGTGCGTTCCTGGGCAAATGCCGCAAGAGCCAAAATTAAAACTGCTAAAACGAATTTTTTCATAGTTGTCTCCTTTTGATAGGCTCCCTATGTGAAGCCCAAATATAGTAAATTTTTCGAAACCGTGATTCCCGTGTCGGACGGCAAGGAAAAAGGGGCTTTCGCCCCTTCCGCTAGGCCGCGGCCATGACGAGGCCCTTGATGCGGAGCACCGCCTTCTTGAGGGCAACCGCCTGATGCTCGCAAGAATTGTTGTGAACCGCTGCGGTGCGTTTGCTCTTCGGGAAGAGCCGTTCCACGATGGAGTCCGCATAGATGAGGAAGTTGCCACCGAACGAGGCCGCACTGCAAAGGGCTGCACACTTGTTCAGTTCCGCGGGCGTCCACTTGCGGTTGAGCTTCAGGCTGTTGCCGTCCAAGTGGTTGAGAAGGTGCCCGAGGTCGAGGGCCGAGACATCGCTGTCACCGTTCACTCCGTTATAGTCCCCTGCGATGACGCAGTCCAACATTTCAGAGGCATAGGCGAGGACGCCCTTGGAGAAGGTGCTGCGGGCAGCGGGCTTGAGGGCTTCAATCTTGTTTGCAAGTTCTTTGATGTTCATGATAACTCCTTTTGGTTGATGCTCTCCCTATGTTACGGGCGGGAGAGCCCGGGTGTTCTAGTCCGTGATTCCCGCGAGCCTGCGGAGGACCTTCATCATCTCGATGATGGTGCCCGACTGCGTGTATTCGGTCTGCCATTCACCGCTCTCGTCCTGATACGATACGCCCGACTTTTCGAGGGCGAAGTCGCTCCCCTCGTTCAGTTCGTAGATATGGACGCAAGAGAACTGCCTGCCGTTCAGTTCCACCTCTGCGGTGATGTCGAAGCCGCGGCATGCGTAAAGGACTTTCGAGGGCTGAACCTTGATACCCTCGATACGGGCGAGGTTCGTGTCCATGTTGTACTTCGCATTTTCGAGGCTCTTGACGGCCTCGTTGAGGGCATACGGGAAAATGGGCTTGAAACTATACTGTGCCATGGTGGCCTCCTTCGGTTAGGCTCCCTATGTTACGGGCAGGGAGCACCCCCATCAGCATGTCCGTGATTCCGCGTGGGAAGGGGAGGAAAAGGGGCGTGCCCCTAGTCCACCTTTCGGATCGTCTCGTCGAAGCCGAGCGAGAGGGCTTCCCCCTCTTCAAGGACATGCAGCGAATACGAGTGCATGGAGCCGTCCGAGTGCTGTGCGTTGAAGCTCTCCAAAGCAAGGCGGTTAAAACCACGCTTGTAGCGTCCCCAGCCCTTATAGTTCGAAAACCGGATATACCACCCTTCATTTTCGTACTTTTCGAGGAAGCGGGCCATGCGTTCGGCCCCCTTCAAGCGGCCCACCACCGGCATCACTTCACGGACTTCTTTAGTTTCCGGCTTCGAACGCTTGATGATGATACATACTATCTTCGGTTTCGCCATGTTGGCCTCCTTCGGTTAGGCTCCCTATGTGACGGGCAGGATCGGTAGCGGGTTCGCCTCCGTGATTCCGCGTGGGAATGGGCGGAAAAAGGGGCTACGCCCCTTTATGCCCACATGTGCAGGTCTTCGTTGGAAAAGTCGGTTTCACGCTCCGCCTCTCGTTGGGCTTCCTCGGCATAATACTCCTGTTCGCACAACTTGGAGTATAGTTTTCTGAGGTTGTCAGACAATATATGTCCGGTGCCGTGGCAGGTTTTGCAGCAAGAGCCTGGGCTCTCTATTCCTTCGCCATGGCAGGCGGTGCAGACGGGCGTGTTTGCCAAAATTTCAGCGGATGTCTTGGGCGTCCAAATACCTTCATGATTTACGGCCATATCTTACCTCTCTCGGTTGGTAGGCTCCCTATGTTACGGGCCGGAACCTGATCGCCCGCGTGTCCGTGATTCCGCGTGGGAAGGGGCGGAAAAGGGGCGTTCGCCCCTCCGGCTCAGCTTTCGGCCTTGCCTTCGTTCTCGGCTTCGTCAGCGAGGAACCACGAGCCGTATGGTTCATCCGGCTCCTCTTCGTTCATCTCGCTCACCAAGTTGTCCGCATCCTCGCGGCCAATGTTCAAGGCGAAAACGAGCTGTGCAGGGGAATCATCTTCCCACTTTTCGTTGCCGCTAATTCCGATTACCTTGCCTTCGAGGTGGTTGCGAACCATCCTGCAAAGATAGTTTGCAAAATCGTTAGCGGATTGTTCAATGTCGTTCTTGATTTCGAGGAAAATTTCAGATTTGTCTTGTGCCATGCTGGCCTCCCTTGGTTAGGCTCCCTATGTTACGGGCCGGAACCCGATCGCCCGCGTGTCCGTGATTCCAAAAATTAAAAAAGGTCGGAAGGGCTTCCGCCCTTCCATGCCCTTCCTACTTGTTGCCTACAAGCATTTTCAAAAGTTTTTCGCATGCTACCGCATGGTTATGCTTGAAGCGGGCTTCCATCTCAGCGATGTAGGAAACAGCTTCATGTTTCGCCATTATCTTGAAGGTTTCGAGACCCAAGTCATCGGAACCGTCGAGCATCTTGTTGAGGTGGATGTCGATGAAGCGGTCTGTTTCCTTCTGCAAGAGGTCGGCAAACATGGCTTCCGCTTCCGGCTTCTTGTCAAGGCGGGCCTTGAACACATCGTACATGTAAGCGGGAACGGGTGTAACAGAACGGGAGGAAGAACGCTTTGCCATAATGAACTCCTTGAAGGTCGGCAAAAGAAAGCCCGCATAACGGAACGGCAGGGGATGCGGGTAATCCCGCTGCCGCATGTCCGTAAAGGGAAGGGAGGAGCTAGTCCTTCAATCCCGTGGTTGGGAGCCCTTGGGCTTCCATCTCGGCAATACCGCAATCACGGCAGAACCACCATCCGTTGAACGAGGTTTTGATGTCGGCCGGCTTGTTGCAGTATTCGCATTTCTTGTTCTTGATTTCGAGCGTCATGTTCGTATCTCCCTTTTGGATAGGCTCCCTATGTTATCGTCAGGAAGCCCCGTTCTGTAAAGCCCGTGATTCCCGCGTGGGAAGGGCGGGAAAAGGGGGCGAAGCCCCTTCGCCCTAGCAAACCTTGTTGAGGGCTTCCTCGACCGCCCAGGCCTTCTCATAAAGCCTGTCGATGGCATCGTGGAGGTTGCCGTCAGCAGGTGCGAGGAAGTAGGTGAGAAGGACGGGAGGGAAGCTCGACCCTCTCCACAGAACTAGCTCGACCTTCGCATTTTCCTTCTGTCCGAGGGCATAGACCACGCGGAGGGAGTTATAAGGGTTGTGAACATCCACATTGCCGAAAACGAGCATTTCGATGTCGCCATCGTGTTCGGTGCTGATATATTCAAATGTCGCCCGTTCGTGGGCACATGCGTATTCAAGGACTTTGTTGTCCATGTCATTAAAATGGGCCTCGATGTCGCTGTCGGTCGGATTTTCGATAATTCCGCCCATGCACATGTTGTATTCTGCAAAAATTTCTTTTTTTGCGGTTTCGATGTCGCGAACGATAATAGCCATGCTTAACTCCTTGGTTGTGGGCTCCCTATGTGACGAGGAAGCGGATCCACGGCCGCATGTCCGTGATTCCGCGTGGGAAGGGCACGAAAAAGGGGCGAAGCCCCTTCGGTTACGCACTCATGGTCTTGAACACGATTTCACCGCCTTCGACCTCGATGACCGCACTATCAGGGCGGAAACCGATGACCTTCTCATGAATGACTTCAATCGGTTCATATCCGCCCTCTTCGTCGGGGCGGCTCGCCTTGAAAACCTCTTCCGAGGTCATGGTCTTTTCACGGCCGAGGTAAGCGTTGCGGAACACGATGGACTTAATCGGGGAAAAGTCCTTCCCCTCTTCCGTCATGCTCTCCACCTGTTCAACGGCCTCGCCCCAAATCGCGGGATAGCCCATCCCCGTATCGGTGAGCTTGTAAATGGCGTTGGGCATGGGGGAACGAGTGTCAACTGCTACAAGAAACATAAGCATCTCCTTTTGTTTGTGCTCTCCCTATGTTATCGTCAGGAAGAGCCGATTTGTAAAGGCCGTGATTCCGGCAAAATCCTACTTGAAGAAATTGGCGGCTGCGATAGTGCCGGCTATTATGAACGGAAGCAGGTAGCACATAGGGCAGTCTCCATAATGGGGCGGAGCGGCATGGGGAATTACCGGCAATTATGTTTGCCATGGCTGAACCCCCATGTCGTCCGCCGTTGGGCACCCAACCCTATGTTACGGGCCGGAACGGTAGCGGTTCAATGCCCGTGATTCCCCGTGGGAAGGGCACGAAAAAGGGGCTTACGCCCCTTAGAACTGGCCGCCTTCGGCAAATACATCAGATAGTCGCCATTCCCATTTAAAGACGCGGGTGTTGAAATCTTTGATTATTTTCCACCCGACGAGCAAACAGCGTTTGAGCTCACAATCGTAGTAGATATAACCCGTTCGCATATCTACATAGATTTTGTTAAAGAAAGCTCCACCCAAGTGTTTGCTCTTTTCCCATGCCTCTCGGGCGAGCTGCTTCATGCGTTTCATGCAGGCCTTAATGCAGTCCTTCATCGTATTAAGACAGAACGGGTTCTTTTTCTTGCTCATGTTCATTTCTCCCTTGGTTAGGCTCCCTATGTTACGCCCGTGAACGCTCGTACCTTCACGCCCGTGATTCCCGCGTGGGGAGGGCACGAAAAAGGGGCTTTCGCCCCCTCGGCTAGATGATGTTCGCCTTGACGATTTCACCGCTCTGTTCGTTGAACAGAATTTGATAGCGGTCATCGTTATGCCAATAAATAGCCTCAGCGAAGCCGTTCCCGAGGCGTGTCTCGGAACGCCACACCCAAGATTGATCAAGGCGGTTGATGTTTTTTCCGAACTTGCGAAAATCGGCTACACTCACTTTCACCGATGCGGTTTTCTTCTTTGCCATAAGTATCTCCTTGCTTTTGGCTTAGGCACCCTATATTACGCTCAGGAACCCTCGCACATCCGTGCCCGTGATTCCCTCGTTCTCCCTATGTTTCACATGAAACAATGCCGTGGCGGTGGTCAGGGAGTATAACTCACCGCCACGGCTACCTTGCTTAATCAGCATCCCCGAACAATGCCGTAAAGGCATCGTCAAGCTCTTTCTCTACGGAGTTCTGATATACGATGACATCGTCACCGAGGTCCAAGTCCTTCGGGTCGATGTTCTGCTGAGGTTTCTTCTGTGCTTTCTTCTGTGCCATAGGTATCTCCTTTCGGTTGGTAGGCTCCCTATGTTACATGCAGGGACGCCTTGCCGTTAGGGCCCGTGATTCCGCGTGGAAGGGTAAAGGGTTAAGCCCCTAGCCTTGACCCTTGCAGGCCCATCGGTTCGCGACCCGACAGGTCAATGCGTAGTCCTCGGCTAGGGGCTTGTATGCGGCCTAGTCGGTGGGCTGACCCCTTGCCGTGCGGAAGTGCCGACAAGTGTTCCACCGATTAACGCTGGCCGCGAGGCGGTTTCCTGTGCCGCCTCAATCGTGGCCTCCCTATGTGACGGGCAGAGGGGATGGCCGTTAGGGTTCCCATGATTCCCCCATGCCAAATGCCGTTAGGGGCATACCTACTGAATTATCTCCACATGGTTAGCGCCCTCCCCCACCCCTCCCCACATACTGGAAAACCCCGCGCGAACTTCCACGCACGGGGTCCAATGTAAACTCCTGGTTACAAAAAGTCAAAGTCTAATCATGGGCACATAAAAATAGAAAACATGTTCCGGCCCTTCCTGCGATCTTCAATTTTTTACTGGGGGTGGGGGTTTCCTGGGGGTATGGAAAAAGTTTCAGGGCCTCCCCTCCCCGCCTTCCTGTCGCCTTGCCATCCACATGTC
>LXOW01083337.1_pt1 | contig 48890 bp, 44 predicted proteins | sample 1368591 | NCBI WGS metagenome assembly LXOW01 (sample SAMN04884650, study PRJNA319009) | bovine gut metagenome | isolation source: Cow rumen | host: Bos taurus | place: Italy: Legnaro (PD) | collected 2014-07-09
CCATCGTTCTCCCATCTAAAATGGGAGAACGATGGGAGAACAATGGGAGAACGATGGGAGAAATGAGCCAGCAACCAGCCAGCGGACAGCAGTCAGCCCCGCTGCCGGCATCATAAGAAATTTTTTTTTAAGCATGAAATATGCATATCGAGTGATGCATATCGAGTTTTTTTTGTATTTTTGCATTTTATAATTGTAGGGTGCATGATGCAATGTAGAAACATCCACAAGCTATTACTGGTTGTACTGCTGATGGTTATCGGCTGTGGTGGGTTCGTGGTCCATGGACAGAGTATTGCATATGGATTTGTGGAGAATGCCGGTCAGTGGGATTCAAGGGTGAAATATGAGATGCAGTTCCATGGTTCGGCAGTGTTTTTGGAGAACGACGGCATCACCGTAGCCTTAAGAGGTTTGGAACAGAAGTTGGAGAGCGGAAAACAGTTTTCGCCACATCACCACTCCTTTTCGTCGCAGTGCCATGCCTACAAGATGCACTTTGGCGGCAGCGCGATGCCTGTGGGTGAGGAGCGAATGGAGGGTTACAGGAACTATTTCCATGGTAAAGACCCGTCGCTCTGGCGCACACGGGTAGGTTCCTTTGCCATGGTGCGCTACGACGAACTCTACCCGGGCGTGGCACTTGAGGTGAAGGTGGAACATGGAGATATCGACGCTGTGAAGTACAATTTCATTGTCGCCCCCGGAGCCGACGCATCGCAAATTGTCATCGAATACGAGGGCGCTGACCGTGTGGAGGTGGACCGTAAGGGTAATCTGGTGGTCCACACCTCGGTACGCGATGTGATTGAGATGCGACCCTTCGCCTACCAAGAGCCGGACAAGGTTGAGGTGGATAGCCGCTGGCGGGTGGAGAAAAGAGAAGTGAAAAGCGATGGCGGGAAAGCGGAAACATGGCGGGTATGGATTGAGCTTGGGAAGTACGATCACAGCAAGGAACTGGTTATTGACCCTATGCTGATTTTCTCAACCTATACGGGTTCCACTGCCGACAACTGGGGTACCACGGCGGCCTATGATTCGGAGAAGAATGTCTACACGGCGGGCTTGGTCTTTGGGACGGGCTATCCCGTTTCGATGGGAGCCTATCAAGAAACGATGGCAGGGGTGGTCGACGTGGGAATTTTCAAGTTCGACACGCTGGGGCAAAATTGCTTGTATGCCACCTATCTGGGAGGTTCGTCAACCGATATGCCGCACAGCATGTTTGTCAACAATTTCGACGAGTTGCTGATTATGGGCACCACGGGCTCAGACGACTTTCCGACAACTCCTGGGGCCTTTCAGGAGGAGCATGCGGGTGGCGAAGAGATTGACTATGAAGGAGTCAGCATAAGATACCATCATGGTAGCGACCTTTTTGTGAGCCGCTTGAGCTCCGATGGAACGCAGTTGATGGCCTCGACTTATGTGGGAGGGTCGGACAACGATGGCTTAAACTTCCGCAACCGCTACAATCCGCATTACAACAACTATAACTATACCATCCTGATGGATGGAAACGATTCGCTCTACTACAACTACGGTGATGGCGCCCGTGGTGAGATTATCACCGACAACCTGAACAATGTCTATGTGGGTAGCACCACCATGAGCACCGATTTTCCTACCACGCCCGGCAGTCTTCAGCCTCAAGCCGGAGGTGTTTACGGAATGTTGAGGGACAAGCAGGACGGTGTAGTGCTGAAGCTTGACCACAATCTACGCAACCTGCTGTGGTGTACCTATCTTGGTGGTTCGGAAGACGACGCTGTCTATTCCATTGATGTCGATTCGTCGTATAACCTGCTTGTATGCGGAGGTACCAACAGTGTGGACTTTCCTGTGACTGACGGTGTTTGGCAGACGACCTATGGGGGCGGCAGTGCCGACGGCTTTGTGTGCAAGATATCGGTGGGCGGTGAGCGGCTGATGGCCTCGACCTTTGTAGGTGGCAGCCTCTACGACCAGCTCTATTTTGTGCGTACAGGCCGCCACGACGAGGTGTTCCTCTTCGGCCAGACCCAGCCTGGTAGTTCAAACGACATGATATACAACGCATCCTATAGCGTTTATAATAGTGGCATGTTGCTCATGCGCATGGAGCCGGACCTGAGCGCCAGAGTGTGGAGCACCCTCTTTGGCACTCCCGGTCGCATCAATCTCTCGCCCACGGCCTTTGCTGCCGATATATGCAACCGTGTCTATGCCGCAGGATGGGGGCGCGACTTTGTGGGCTATGGCAACGTGCAATGGTATACCGCCGGCACCTGGGGCATGGAGACAACCCCCAATGCCTGGAGTGACTCGACCGACGGTCAGGACTTCTATATCATTGCCCTCGATGAGAATGCAGCCTCGCTCGACTATGCCACCTTCTTCGGCGAACTGCATGAGGGGCCGTTGACGGCACATGGCGGCGGCGACCATGTGGATGGCGGCACCTCGCGTTTCGACAAGCTGGGCACGTTGTACCAATCGGTATGCGGCTCGTGTGGTGGCACACAACATTTCCCTACCACCACGGGAGCATGGAGCAGTAGCAATCTCTCGACCAACTGCAACAACGCTCTTTTCCGTTTCAGCGTCACCGACAACTTCCCCGTGGCCGAGTTTATTCCTCCCACGGCGGGTTGTGCCCCCTATAACGTAACTTTCCGTAATACAGGTCGTGGAGCGTCATTCTTTTGGGACTTTGGCGACGGCACCACCTCGACCGAACGTAATCCAACGCACACATACATACATGGCGGTATCTACGAAGTGACCCTGATAGCCATGTTGCCGGGGGGCTGTTCGGAGGCCGACACTCAGCGCCACACCCTTCATGTGGTGGGCACCGATGGCTACCGTGAGGATCCGTTGATAGCTTGTGCCGGCGGCAGTGTGCAGATTGGGCCGCAGCCGCAGTTGGGAGCGCAGTATTTGTGGCTGACTGATGGTGTCAGCGACAGCGAAGTGGCCAATCCTTGGGTCGATTCGGCAGGCGTCTACCTGCTACGCATTACTGCACAGGGATGCAACGAGGTGGATACCTTCGAGGTGGATACCTACACGCTTATAGACCTCTGGCAACCAACGGCAATCAGCTGCCACGATTCGACCGACGGCAGTGTTTACTTCCACCTGGGACCAGGCCTCGACCCTGATTCGGTGAATCTCATCCTTAGCCCCACGGCCTATCGCACCTTCAGCGACCGTACCTTTACCTATACTGGGTTGTCGGCGGGCAGCTACCATGTGATGGCAACGGGCTACGGCTGCACTTTCGAGCGGGATTTTACCCTTGACAATCCCCCTACCCCACCTTACGTAAAGACTACTTTGCCAATGCTTTGCAATGATAGTTGCACAGGGTGGATAAATATCGAATACAACCTCAGCGCCGTTCCCGAGATTCAGCCCACGGACACGCTCCTGGAGGGACTCTGTGAGGGTACCTACATCACCAATCTTACCACGACTGAGGGCTGCCCATTGAGTGATACCACCATCATCACGCGCAGCCACCTCCTTGACGGATTCAGGGCATGGGCTGATCAGACAGAGATTTATTTAGGGCAGAACGTTACATTGTATGCCACGGAAATTGAGGGCGCCGTCTATAATTGGGCCCCCGTCACCGACCTTCGGACACCGACAGCGCCCAATACCGTGGCCACTCCCGCCGATACATTGTCCTGTTACACAGTTACTGTCACAACGCCAGACGGATGCACTGCCGAAGCCTCGGTATGCATACGTTGCAAAGAGATGGTCTGTGGTGAGCCCGAGTATGTTATTCCCAATGCCTTCACCCCTAACCATGACGGAGTGAACGACGTGGTGGACTTTGGAAGTGAGATTCTGAGTGAAGTCCGTGTGTCGGTGTTCAACCGCTGGGGCGAGTGCGTGTTTGAAAGTAACGACCTGACAAATTGTCGATGGGATGGTACCTACCGCAATAACGATTGTCTTCCAGGAGTTTATATGTACACCTGCCACATTCGTTGCCATAACGGTGTGGAAACAGATCTTAAGGGAGATATTACATTGATTAGGTGAATTGAAGAAGGACCAGTTTATAGTGATTTGTGCCGACACGGCAAGGGAGACGGAAAAGTTGCTGCCGTGGGGACGCTATATTGCTGGGAAACTGAGAAAAGGGCTCATCTTGCTGACTTGCAGTACTGACGGTAAGGAATGGGTAGACCTATTTGAGGTACCCCATGTGGCTATGCCCAGCGAGAAAGGAATATGGAAAAAGGCCATCGACGGACTGCCGACAGTCTTTAACGCCGTATTGGCTATTGCTATGGTAGACAGGGATTCTCCTCGCCATTGTTTCACTCACCCACGACAACTACTCAGAAACTTCAAGGACTGCAAGGTGGGGTATTTGGTCATTAATTCCGAGATTCAAAATACTGACATAGAAATCAATAACTCATTTTTGACCCTGAACCATCAGCGTGAGAGCAAAGAGAAACTGCTATGGGCCTCCTATTTTACCCGCTTCTGTGGTAGCCGCACTGTGGTTATGCACTACAAATACCGTGATGCCAGCTTTCTACGTCGATGGAAAAACAATATTCAATACCTTGACAAACTCTATGGAAGCCTTGGCTTGAGCTATGAGACGATGTCTCTGACAGGTAGCGAACTGGGAAATCCCGACTTGACAGCGATAAAAAATGAGGCATGGAAAACGAAGTCTGTTTTCATCGTTCTGGTGGCCGACCAGCGGGAGCATGATATTGGAGACCTTTTTATCACGGCTCCAGAGTTGCGTATCCTACGCACATCCAGCGAGATACCAATATTATTTATTAACCAGCGTGACGATATTTATATACNNTTTATTGTAAGTAACAGAATATAAATAAACTAAATACTTTATACTATGAAGAAAACCCTATTTTTTGCCGCTATGCTGGCAACCGTATGCGCGATGACCTCGTGCGTCAAGGGCAGCGACTTGGAGTTGCTAAGGCATCCTGTCCATGTCGTGGGTGAATCCATTGACCCAACCTTTGGTATTCCCGTAGCTTATGGCGACTTGGACATGAATGATATCCTGCAGAAGCTGGGTACCGATTATTCAGGCTATGTCGACCCGGACAGCACTACCATTACGTTGATTTATGAAGCGCAGTTCGACTCCACGATTGAGGTGAACACCAGTCTTAAGAAAAAATCCATGGCTCCTGCCACACGTAAGGGCATTCGCTCCAGAAAGGATGGTACTGACGACTGGGTTACGTTTAAACAGACACAGCATAAGTCAGTTTCCATTGACTTCTTCAAGAGTGTACAGTCCTATGGAGACATTGAGTTCGATGCTATTTGGCTCGACATTACTACCGGTGTTAAGGCTGAGTTCTCAGATAACACGATGGCTGACTACGTGGAGGTGTCGTTTGACAGCATTATGCTCACCTATCTTCCCATGGACGCAACCGTTCCCCAATACAAAGCTATTAACGACACTATCGTATTAAACAACCTTATTGTAGGTGATACCAAGAAGTTCAAACGCATCGATTTGTCTGACGTTGTCAACAGTGCCCCCACGGCCATCGATGTTGCATTCCGCCTGAACTTTAAAATGTCGCCCGATTATGTGACACTCATGATTGAGAACGAAGGCTTCGAATATTGGCTTGACACCATGAAGGTGACCAAGTTCCAATATGATGCTGATATTAAGGTCACCATGCCGTTGAGTATCGGTATCGGAAATATGCAGTATGACTTCCCCGTCAGCCTTGGCGAAGGTATTAAGTCCATCAATCTCGACTCTATTGTCAAGTCCATGAACGAAGGCCTTACCGTCGACATCGACTCCTCTATCCTTACCCTGAAAATGGACAACGGCATACCTCTGAATATTACCCTTTCAGCCGACCTCTGCGATGCTCAAGGACATGCCTTTAACAACTTGTTTACTGATGAGACAATCAAGGCGGCAAAACTCGGAATTGACCCCAAAGATGCTACAAGATGGGAGGCCATTGACACCACCACCACAAATCTAAGAGTAAAGCTTGACTCCAAACAGCTTGAGGATCTCAGCAAAGCCAAGACACTGAAGCTACGAATGGCCTTCGACAGTAGTGGAAAACATGTTGACATTAAGCGAGAGGATAAGCTATACATGAAGGTATACCTGCTGGTGGATCCCAGGCTTAATATCGATATTGAAGTTACACACAGTGGTATTATTTAATCTAAACGAAGGAGGACTTATATCATGAAAAAAACAGTTTATATTCTGACCCTTCTCGTTTTTGCCGCCATTGTTCCGGCCAAGGCCCAGTATGACGAGACCAACAACCTCTTCTACCATACCCTGCGTACCCCGCAGTCGACACTTCTCAACCCTGCATTTTTCCCCACCAACAACTCTTTCTATATCATGCTCCCCGGCGTCAACCTTCAGTTTGGCGGTCCACTGCAACTTAATCACATTGTTTATTACAATTCACAGACTCGTCATACCGAGGTTAATGTTGATAGCATTCTCAATGCGTTGACCGACGACAAGACCAAGTTTCGTTTCAACGCCGATGTTGATCTCCTGGGTTTTGGATTCAAGATAAAAAACACTTTCATCACCTTCAACACCAGGTTGATCAACAGTGTAAATGTTGGATTCCCCAAGGAGACGGTTAACGCATTACGCAGTGGTAATATTACCCAAGAGGGCAAGCCTGTGTCATCGCTCAACCTCGTTAATGGTGACATTTTCAACCTCACCTCCTACCTTGAGGCAGGTATTGGTGTTGGACAATACTTCCCCAATATCAACCTCACTGTTGGTGTCCGTGCCAAATTGCTCTATGGAATTGCCAACATACAGACCGACAACACTCGTATTGACCTCAATACCGAAGGTTCTACCAATCCCGAGACTATGACTGCCAGTATGTACTACGACATCCTTGCCGCCACTTGCGCTCCTTATGATACTGCTGCCAAGAAACTCCAAATTAATGTAGGAGATCTGCTCAGTATAGGCAAAGCCAACACAGGTGTTTCATTCGATATTGGAGCCAAGTACGACTTGGGGCCCTTTACGTTCTCATTCTCAATCAATGACCTTTCTTCAGGTATCCACTGGAAGAGTAACGTTGTTCGCCTTGTGCCAAAGAATGGCGAAGGTGACATTCTTTTCAATGGCCTGGATATCTCTGACATGCTTGACAATGGTACCCTTAACACAGACTCTCTCACCAACTACATTAAGGACAACATAGAAAATATGAAGCCAGAATACCTAGAGGAAGGTGATTACTGGTACAGTATTCCTACCAAGCTTAACTTTGGTGTTAGCTACAGTTTTGGCAAGATATTCCGTGCCGGCCTACTCTTCCACAGCCAATTTGACCGCGGTCTGTTGAGCAAAGAGACTAAAAATGCCACTAGCGAAGTGTCAGTTACAGGCAAAACTACCAATACTTTCCGTTGGAATCTTACTCCAAGTTTCGGTGCCAATGTTTTCAACTGGTTAGAGATTATTGCTGGTAACTCTATTGTTAACGATGGCAACAACATGGACTTTGTCAATCCTGGCATAGGCTTTGTCTTTACTCCATTCACGGTGTTCCAGTTCTACTTTATGGCTGACTATATCAGCAGTTTCTATCTTATCGAATCCAAGTCCTTTAACATAAAGGTTGGTTTCAACCTGCTCTTCGGAAAGGGTAGCCGTACCAAAGTGTCGAGCTTCTAAATGAATATTATTGCCATCGTAGGACGTCCTAACGTAGGCAAGTCCACTCTCTTCAACCGTCTCACCGAGAGCCGTAATGCTATTGTTGATGAGACCGCCGGTGTTACCCGTGACCGTCAGTATGGTCACTCCGACTGGAACGGCAAACGTTTCTCTGTCATTGATACTGGCGGCTATGTCATGGGCGGCGATGACGAATTTGAGGTAGAGATTCGCAAGCAGGTATCTCTTGCTATTGATGAGGCCGACGTCATCCTCTTTTTGGTAGACGCTCGTGAAGGTCTTACCCCGATGGATGAGGATGTGGCAGAAATGCTTCGAAAGTGTCCCAAGCCAGTGGTGCTAGCTGCCAATAAGGTTGATAATTCAGCCCAGATGGATACTATCAGCGAGTTCTATTCCCTTGGTCTTGGAGATCCTTACCCTATTGCTGGAGTCACTGGCAGTGGTACAGGAGATTTGCTTGATGCCCTAGTGAAGGACTTTGACTCGGGCGACGATGACCCCACTGATGGTCTGCCGCGTATAGCTGTGGTGGGACGCCCCAACGTGGGAAAATCTTCTTTTATTAATATGATTACCGGAGAACACCGCTCCGTGGTTACACCTGTTGCTGGTACCACTCGCGACTCCGTCTACTCACACTACAATCTTTTCGGCTTTGACTTCAATTTTGTCGACACAGCCGGTTTACGTCGCAAAGCAAAGGTCTCCGAAGACCTCGAGTTCTATTCTGTCATGCGCTCTATTCGTGCTATTGAAGCTGCTGATGTTTGCATCCTTATGCTCGATGCCAGTCAAGGGATTGAACAGCAGGACCTCAATATATTCTCACTTATCCAGCGCAACCATAAAGGTATAGTTATCGTGGTCAACAAGTGGGATCTCGTAGAGAAAGAAACCAACACTCACCGTGATTATGAACAACTTATCCGTGAGCGAATAGCCCCTTTCAACGATGTACCTATTATTTTCACTTCAGTGATTAACAAACAGCGTATCTATAAGGTATTGGAGACAGCCAAGCAGGTCTATGAGGCTCGTACACGCCGCATTTCCACGGCAGAACTCAACGATACACTATTACCCATTGTCAAGGAGCAGAATCCCCCACCCGCAGTTAAGGGCAAATGGGTCAAGATTAAATATATCACTCAGTTGCCTACGGCTTATCCACAGTTTGTTTTTTTCTGTAATCTGCCACAGTATGTTCGTGACCCCTACAAGCGATTTGTTGAGAATCGCATGCGTGATATGTGGGACTTCCATGGCGTACCAATAATGATATATTTCCGTGCTAAATAATTGATATTTTAAAGCATTAACACATTCAATAATATGAAAGTCACAGAAGAAAACTTTAACGCAATGATTAACACGGGTAAACCCGTGATGATAGATTTTGGTGCCACTTGGTGCGGCCCTTGCAAAGCCCTTGCTCCTCGTATCGAAGAAATTGAGAAGGAATATGACGGTAAAGCCATGATTGGTACCGCTGACGTTGATGAGTGTAGCGACCTCGCTGCAAAGTTCCGCATTCGTAATGTCCCTACGGTGCTCTTCTTCAAAGGCTCTGATCAGCCTGTAGACAAGAGTGTCGGACTTGTTGCCAAGGAAACTCTCACCGAGAAGCTTAATGCTCTCCTCTGAACACATCTCACGTTATAAATCATTGGACTTTTATGCCCGCCAAGTAGTGGAAGGTTTCATTACTGGTAGGCATAAAAGTCCTTTTCATGGTTTCTCTGTCGAGTTTTCAGACTATCGCCAATATAATACAGGGGAAAGTACTAAGAACATCGATTGGCATCTCTATGGTCGTACTGACAGATTATATGTAAAGCAGTTCGAAGAAGAGACTAACCTGCGTTGTCAACTCCTAATAGACCAGAGTTCTTCTATGCTTTTTCCTGTTGAATGTCATGGCGACATCGACAATCCCAACAAACTTACGTTTGCTGTTTATGCCTCAGCCGTTCTTATCGAACTCCTGCATCGTCAGCGCGATGCCTTTGGTCTCAGTTTTTTCAGTAGTCAGATAGACCAGCAGACCCCATGTCGTTCCAGTAGAGTCCACCAACAGTACCTTTTCGGACTTCTCAACGACGTGTTACAGCCCATTAAAGTCGAGAAACGCCTTCTGCGCGAAACGTCTATTGCTGAAGCAATCCATCTTACCGCCGAGCAACTTCATCGGCGTTCCCTTGTAGTTATTTTCACCGATGCTTTTGTACGTCCTAACGAACAAGAACCACTTTTCGATGCCTTGCGCCATTTGCGGCACAACAAGCATGAAGTCATTATTTTCCACACCTATGACCTTGCTCACGAGATAAACTTGAGCTACGGCGCACGACCACATCTCTTTATCGACCTCGAAACTAACCGACAATTAAGGCTACAACCTGAAGAGGTCGCCATCGAATACCGTCGCCAGATGGTAGACCTCTTTGACACCCTCCGCCAGCGTGCTATGCAATATCGCATTGATTATGTCCCTGTTAATGTATCCAAGGGATTCCACTCCATTCTCCTTCCTTTTCTTTTGAAACGTAGTAAAATATAAAAAACAATATAGAATGAAACAGTATATTGAGCAAAACAAAGACCGCTTCCTTGAGGAACTTTTCTCCCTTATTCGTATTCCATCCATCAGCAGTGAGCAAGAACACAAACCCGACATGGTGCGTTGCGCCGAGCGATGGAAAGAACTTTTACTCCAAGCTGGTGCCGACAAGGCCGAGGTAATGCCTACCGATGGTAACCCTGTGGTTTATGGCGAGAAGATGATAGATTCCGCAAAACCCACTGTGTTAGTATATGGCCACTACGATGTGATGCCCGTGACTCCTCTCGAGCTATGGCACACCTCCCCCTTCGAACCCGTGATCAAGGATGGGTACATCTGGGCTCGCGGCGCCGACGACGACAAAGGTCAAAGCTTCATGCACGCCAAAGCCTTCGAATATATGGTGAAGACCAGAAACTTGCCCTGCAACGTGAAGTTCATGCTCGAGGGTGAAGAAGAAATTGGTAGCGGCAGCCTCTATGGCTTCTGCGAGAAGAACAAGGAGTTGCTGAAGGCCGACATCATCCTCGTCAGCGACACCTCGATGATAGCCCCCGACGTGCCCAGCATCACCAGTGGCCTCCGAGGTCTCTGCTACTGGGAGGTGGAGGTGACCGGTGCCAACCACGACCTGCACAGCGGCATCTTTGGTGGTGCCGTGGCCAACCCCATCAACGTGCTCTGCAAGATGATTGCCGACCTGCACGATGAGAACGGCCACATCACCATCCCCGGCTTCTACGACGACGTGTTGGTGCTCAGCGACGAGGAGCGTGCACTGATGGCACAGGCTCCCTTCGACGAGGAGCAGTATAAGAAAGACCTCGGCGTGAAGGCGCTGAAGGGCGAGAAGGGCTACACCACCAAAGAACGCACTGGCATCCGTCCCTGCCTCGACGTCTGCGGCATCTGGGGCGGTCATACTGGCGAGGGCACCAAGACCGTGTTGCCCAGCAAGGCCTACGCCAAGATAAGCACCCGACTGGTGGCCAACCAGGACTTCGAGAAAATCAGTAAACTGTTCCAAAAGTACTTTGAGAGCGTGGCTCCCGACTATGTCACCGTGAAGGTAACTCCTTGCCACGGTGGCGCCGCCTACGTCAGCCCGCTGGAGCTCAAGGCCTACAAGGCCGCCGAGAAGGCCATGACTGACACCTATGGCAAACGTCCTATTCCCACTCGCAGCGGTGGAAGTATTCCCATTGTTGCCGGCTTTGAGAAGATTCTTGGACTGAAGAGCATCCTAATGGGCTTCGGTCTTGCCAGCGACGACATCCATGCCCCCAATGAGAACTACCCACTGCAGCAGTTCTTCAAGGGCATCGAGACCATTCCGCTGTTCTACAAGTATTTTGCAGAATAAGGAAAAATGTGTATCTTTGCAAACTAATCTCCAAGTATACTTGGGGCATAAAATATTGAATATAATAAATATAATTAAGTAATAGATAATGGAAATAACAGGTAAATTGATTCAACTGCTGCCCGAAGTGTCGGGCGAAGGTGCTCGTGGTCCTTGGATTAAAGGAGGCTTTGTGATTGAAACCGACGGAGACTATCCGCGTAAAGTGGCCTTCATTGCATTCGGCGAGGAGCGCGTGGCCATGGCCAAGAGCATTTCTATGGGAACCTTGGTCCAGGTGACCTTCACCCCCGAGAGCCGCGAGTTCAACGAGCGTTGGTACACAGACCTCCGTGCCTCGCGCATACAGCCCTTCGTGGCTGGACAGATGCCTCCCTCCCCCACTGGCTATGCATGGGCAGGAACTCCTGCCCCCGCTGGTGTCGCCCAGCCTCAGGCAGTTCCCGCTGCCGCTCCGCAGCAGCCCACAGCACAACCGAGCTTTGCAGCTGCTCCGACCATGGAATCGTCGAGCGAGGATGATTTGCCTTTCTAAATGGATAAGACTGAGGTCAGAAAACAGATTCGCGCCCAAAAACGGGAAGTGTCGCCAGAGGATAAACTCCGGCGGTCGGAAGGTATTATGCGCCAAGTAGAGGCACTGGCCGAGTTCCACCAAGCCCATACAGTGCTACTCTATTGGTCGATGGCCGACGAGGTGCAGACCCATGATTTTGTAAACAAATGGTACAAAGAAAAGGTTCTGCTACTTCCCTGCGTCGACGGCGACAACCTGATTCTTCGTCAGTATACGGGACCAGAGTGTATGGTTGCCGGCGAACAGTTCGGTATAGGCGAACCAGCTGGTTCGCCTGAATATACCGAACTCAACAACATTGACCTCATCATCGTGCCAGGTGTGGCTTTCGACCGTGCGGGTAACCGTATGGGACGTGGCCGCGGTTTTTATGACCGCCTATTGAAAACCACCCCTAACGCGCTTAAGATAGGTGTGGCGTTCAACTTCCAGATACTCGAGAGTATACCCACCGAGCCTTTCGATGTGAAAATGGACCGCATAGTGTGTGAAGAATAATACCACCCCCAAACTATGCCGATGTTCTACATACCAAAGCCGCGCCAATTCCGCTATCAGCCGCGTTTCTACGACCCCGAAAAGGAACGTTGGGAAGCACTGAAAATGAAGTATGCGTTGGAACACGGGTCACTCGATGAAAACCTTGCAGACTCTGATATCCCAGAGCCTGGCGAAAGCACACAGCTCACCGATGACGACAACCTGGCCTATTTTCAACGCCGTGTGCGTGAAATAGAACGCGAGAAGCGACACAGTAAAGGCGGCCTGACGTGGAAGGATATGTTCCGTAAACGTGAGATGCCCACCTTCAACTATCAGCCTCGTTTTATTGATGGTGGTCAGCCGTCTGCGGTTAGCAGTGAGCAATCGACGGGAGAACATTTAGCCGCATTCAAAAAGCGCAGCATCAAGATTAAGCGACGTTTCGATATCAGCGACAAAGACTATATGAAACCCGTTCCTGCAACTCGTATTCTGCTCTACACAATGCTCGTGTGCCTGTTGCTTTATTGGATACTATTTTGAATTTAGAAGATAAGAAATTAGAGTAAGTAGTTAAATGCTCATTGAAGTATTGAAATCAAAAATCCACCGTGTGACGGTGACAGAAGCTGACTTGGACTATATCGGCAGCATCACGATAGATGTGGCGCTGTTGGAAGCGGCTGGCATTATTGAGAACGAGAAGGTGGAGGTTTACAACATCGCCAACGGCGAGCGTTTTGCCACCTATGCCATCCGTGGCGAGCGCAACAGCGGCGTTATTGGTATCAATGGTGCCGCGGCGCACAAAGCTCATATCGGTGATCTTCTTATCATCGCCAGCTACGCACAGATGACCCCGGAAGAAGCCCTTGAATGGCATCCCACTGTTATCTTTCCAACAGACAATAGAATATGAGTGGTCAGTGGTCAGCGGTCGGCGGTCAGCGTTGGAAAGATGTGCTGAAAATGGTCGTATTCTTGGGTATCGGCTTTTTTTTCATATATTGGTTCCTCTTAAAGCTTGACGCTGACCAAAAGTCAGCTATCTGGCAGTCGTTCCTCGAAGCAGACTACTGGTGGGTGATGCTCTGCGTGGCTTGTAGTCTGTTGAGTCACTGGGTCCGTGCCCTGCGTTGGCAGTTGCTGTTCAAACCACTAGGATGTCATCCGAAACTGAACAGCACCTTTGGCTCGGTGGTTATTGCTTACCTTGGCAATCTGGCCTTTCCCCGTGCTGGGGAGGTGATGCGCTGTGCTACCCTCCGTACAAGCGAGGGTATTCCCGTAGAGAAGTCCCTCGGTACTGTGGTAACAGAACGTATCATCGACCTACTGGCCTTTGGTTTGATAGTGGTGATAGGAATGTTGGCTATGTTTGGTCAGGCCAAGGACTGGCTTTATGATACTCTCTCCGAGAAATACCACAACTTGCCCAACATGGCTGTCATTATTTCGGTACTTGTAGGTTTGGCCGTGGTGGCTTTTGTCCTTTACAAGCTTTTATGGAAGCGACTGCTACATATCGACTTTTTTGCCAAAATCAACGACCTGGTGCTTGGAATGATTGATGGTGTGAAGAGTATCTTCCATATGGGGCGGCGCAACACTCTGCTGTTCCTCCTCTACAGTTTCATCATTTATCTGCTCTATATCCTTGGAGGTCTCATTATTTTCAACGCCTTCGACGAGACAGGCTGGCTGGGCTTCCGTGCGGCCTTTGTCGTCTACCTCTTTGGCTCGGTGGGGATGACCTTTTCACAGGGCGGTATTGGGGTCTATCCTGTGCTGGTACAACTTGCACTAGGCATTTATGGTATTAGCGTCGAGGTGGGTACCGCCTGTGGATGGATGCTCTGGGGTTCTCAGCAAGCCGCCGTCATTCTGGTGGGTGCCGCCTACCTTGTCTTTTTCAGTCTGAAGAAAAAAAGAAACAACGCAATAGCACAATAACACATTCAAGTAATCAATTCTATGGAACATACACGCTGTTTAATCATTGGCTCCGGCCCTGCAGGCTACACTGCGGGTATCTATACTGGCCGCGCCGACATCAAGCCCATTCTCTACGAGGGTGAGCAACCCGGTGGCCAGCTGACCATCACCACCGAGATAGAAAACTTCCCTGGTTACCCCGAAGGAATCAGTGGCACAGCCATGATGGATGATTTGCGCCGTCAAGCCGAGCGCTTCGGCTGCGACATCCGTAGCGGCTATATCCGTGAGATAGACCTCAGCCACCGTCCTTTCCACGTGAAGGATGATCATGGGGTGGAAATCGAAGCCGAGACCATTGTCGTCGCTACCGGTGCCAGTGCCAAATGGATTGGCCTCGAGAGCGAGAAGCAATTCTACGGTCAGGGAGTGTCGGCCTGTGCCACATGTGATGGCTATTTCTATAAAAACCAGCCCGTGGCGGTGATTGGCGGCGGTGACACCGCTTGCGAAGAGGCCAACTACCTTGCCGGCCTCTGCTCTAAAGTTTATCTCGTGCACCGTCGCGAAGAGTTGCGCGCCTCCAAAGCCATGCAGCACCGCGTCCTCACCAATCCCAAGATAGAGATGTGTTGGAATAGCCGTCCTGCCCAGATACTTGGTACCGACCTCGACGGCGTCACCGGCCTTGAGCTCGAGGACACCCAAACGGGCACCAAACGCACTCTCGATGTCACGGGAGTATTTGTCGCCATCGGCCACAAGCCCAACACCGACTTCCTTGGCGGTCAATTGGAACTTGATGAGCATGGATATATCAAGGTAAAGAACCCTTCAGCCGCCACAAGTGTCCCCGGCATTTTCGCTGCCGGCGATGTATGCGACCCCAACTATCGTCAGGCCATTGTGGCCGCCGGAAAGGGCTGTGTGGCAGCCATGGACGTAGAACGATTCTTGCAGGAAAATTAAAGGAGAAAAGATGAAAGTGAAAAGTGGAAAATGGAAAGTGATAATGTTGGCTTGCGTCAGCATCGCCTTCTCACTTCTCACTTCTCACTTCTCAATTTCCCAGGCCCAGGTGCAGCTCCCCGGTTCAGCGTCACGCAACAGTCAGGGTTTTCCATCGGGCAATTTTGGCGACAGCACCGCCACGGCCGACTCTGTAGGGGTCAAAGGATTGGTCTACAACAAGACCATCCCCGATTCTGTTCTGCGCGCCAAGGTGTTCTTCTTCAATATTGCCCCACTTGCCGTTAAAATAAACGAGGTGTGGAATCCCAGCCTGGACCCGACGGGAGTGCAGTATAACAACGACCCCATCGATGCCTTCAACGGCAACTATTACCTTGGCAAAGGCGTTCTGGGCCATCCCCATCTGCCCATCTTTTACCGTCTGCCCGACCATCTGAAAATCAACTTGCAGCAAGAAGAGTTCGAGGTCTATCTGAAAAAACCGGAAAATGTTCGCTTCTACCAGACCATGACCCCCTACTCTCTCCTCTCTTACAACAACTCGCTCAACAAAGACTATCGTGTCCATCTGGCTCACACACAGAACATCATCCCGGGGTGGAACCTCTCGTTCGACTACCAGCTGATATGCCCCGAAGGCCCCTTTGCCTACTCGGGGGCGAAGAACCACTACCTCGATTTCACCACCAACTACTTCTCCTCCGACTCACGCCTCCAGGCCCATGGGGGAATAATATGGCAGTCGTTCACTATCGACGAGAACGGTGGCATCACAGACGACAACTACTTCACCTCCGGCGAGATGCGCAACCAGTCGGGCCTGCCCATGACGCTAAGCGGCTCCGGTACAACACACCTGCGCAGGAATGCCTTTGCCGGTGTCACCTACAACATTGTCTCCCAGGTCGAACGCACACGCCAGCGCGACTCCCTGTCTGTAAGAAACATCACTGCCGACGACGGTACAGTGAAAATCATCGCCGACACCATCGAGGTGACCGATACACTCAGAACCTCCAAGCCCCTCTCCTTCAATGCCGGAGTCTTCGGCCTCGAAGCCTCCTATTCCCGTCGTGAACGCTCTGCCTACTTGACCGGCTATTCCAATACCGACCAATGGGACGAAGTCAATGCCACCCTCTTTTGGACCAACGACGCCTACCCCGACTACCGCTGGCGAAACCCCTTCAAGCTTACCCTTGGTATCACCCCGCGACGCATCAGTGGATACTTCCGCAGCGACACCACCAAAGCCACCCCCGACACCCTGTCGGCCCTGTGCCTGGTCAACCCCTTTGCAAAGGCTCAGATACTTGTCGGCAACCTCCTCCTCAGCCTCGACGCCGAGTTTGACAACACCCTGCGCCAGCTCGACACCGCCGTCAGTGTACCCGACTACAGGGGGTCGGCCTCACTGATGCTGTTTCTCGACACCCTGCGCCAGTCGGGCATTGAGGCAAAGGCCACTCTCCTCAACGCCATCCCCAACGTCAGGATGCTCCATGCCACGCACTACACCCTCAAGCCAATCCGGGACCTCCGCTACGAGTTGCACCTCTTTCGGCAGTCGGGCACCCCAAAATCCAACCTTTTCATCGACCTTAACCTCAGTGCCACCAGCAAGAGTCATGCTGCCTGGTACGACTCCACATTGACCGTTCGCAAAGGGAAAACCGGTCTATGGCTCTTCCAGGCCGCCCTCACCATGAGGATGAAATGGCGCTGGCTCCACTTCGACATGCAGCAGCTGCTGCAATACTCCACCGACACCGTGCAGCTCCCGTTGCCACTCTGGACCAGCAAAAACTCCCTCTATGCCGACTTCCCCCTATTCTCCGGCGCCCTGCGCCTCCAGGTCGGCACCGACCTTCGCTGCTACACAGCCTTCGCCCCGTCGCAATACGACCCCGCCACCGGCCTCTTCTACCGCCAGGACACCAAGACCGGCAACTACCTTTGGGCCGATGCCTTCCTCAACCTCCAAGTCAAGCGCGTCAGCATCTACCTCAAAGGCGGTCACCTCAACGCCCTCTGGGAGAGCCACCCCAACTACTTCCTCCTCCCCCACTATCCGGGGCAGCGCTTTGGCTTCTTCTGGGGCATCACCTGGCATTTCTTCGACTAAATCATTTTTTCCCCTGTTGGTTATGCTTATCGTAAAGTTCTTTGCCGTTTACCAACTGCTCTTGGGCATCGTCAACCTCGGCCTCCAGCCGCCGCAGACGCTCGGCGACGTGAAGTCTGAATACGTCACCGTGGACGACAGCGTCAGGGTACATTACAAGATATGGAATCCGCAATCATACAATAACGCATTAACGCAATCACACAATCAGAAGACCCTCTGCTTTATCCATGGATTCGGGTGCGACATGAACACCTGGGAGAAGCAGTTTGAGGCGTTCCGCGACGAGGATGTGCGGCTCCTCTTCATCGACCTGCCTGGCTACGGGAAGAGCGACAAACCGCAGGTGGATTACTCGTTCGACTTCTTTGCCCATGCCATCGACAAGGTGTTGGATACCAACAATATCAAGAATGCTGTTTTCGTAGGTCACAGCCTGGGTACGCCTGTCTGCCGCCACACGCTGATGACCACCACCCATGGAGTCGCTTTGGTGGATGTGGACGGTGTCTATTGTTTCTACGACGGCACCGAGATGCCCGAGTATGTAGAGGCCGTCAACCAGTTCGGCCACGCCTTCGACGGCCCCGACTGCCGCGAGGTGATTACAGGCTTTGTCTCGTCGCTCGCCGGAAAAGACACCCCGCAATGGGTGACCGACTATGCGATGTCGGTGATGCCCGAAACGCCCTGTTATGTAGCCTCCAGCACCATGCAGCACCTTGTGGAGCCGCAGTGGTGGCCCAACACCCGGCTCTCTGTACCCGTGATGGTCGTTTGCACGCAGAACAGCGGCCTGGAACCCGACAACCGGCAGAAGATGCTGGCCCTCTACCCCACCCTTGACTACACCGAGCTGACCACCTGCGGCCACTTTATCCACATGGAGCAGTCGGAAATGTTCAACGCCAAACTGAAGGCGTTTATTAACAAGTGAAAACATATTTCAATGGAAGAGCCCATTCTCAATGCCCATAACAAAGAAGAGTATCCGCCGATGCACACGGCGGAGCATCTATTGAACCAGACGATGGTGCGGATGTTCGGCTGCCCGCGGTCGAGGAATGCGCATATCGAGAAGAAAAAGAGCAAGTGCGACTATCTCCTCGATGCCGCCCCCACCGACGAGCAGGTGGCGGAGATTGAGCGCCGCGTCAACGAAGTCATCGCGCAGCATCTACCTGTGAGCTATGAGTTTGTGAAGCGTGGCGAGGTGCCTCCCGAGGTCGACCTATGGAAACTTCCCGACGATGCCAGCGAGACCCTCCGTCTCGTCCGCATCGGCGACTACGACCTCTGTGCCTGTGTAGGCACCCATGTCGGGAACACTTCCGAAATAGGCACCTTCAAAATCCTCAGCCACGATTATAACGAGGAATCACACACTTGGAGAATGCGATTCAAGTTGGTAGAGTAGGCTTCGCCCCTCCCCCTGCGGGCTGGAGCGTGGGCGGCTCGCCCGCCAACTGCATATCCGTCGCCCCTGCGGGGCTATATTGATTCTCGCTTCTCACTTCTCCATTCTCACTTCTCCCTTCAAGATATATCGTCTCCGAGGTCTGGTGCTTCCAGTCCTCCACATAGGCGTAGAAGTGCACCTCCAGGCCCGCCCACTCGTCGGGCAGCGCCATCGCCAGCTGCCGGTCGCGGCGGAAGACGGGCTTCGACAGCCGCCCCTCCATCCTCGCGGGGCAGAAGGCGTAGACCCGCACCTCGTCGGTGCTCTCGGCACGCAGGTGCAGCGGGTTCTTCTCGAAGCTGGCACGCAGCACATTGCCTTCGTCCACCGCGGCGCTGGTGAAGGCTACCGGCGCCACGGGCCCGCGGCTGATTTCCAGCGCGCTGTAGTCCACGCCCTGCGGCGTGAAGCGCCCCTTGTTTATNNCCTCGGTGCGCGGGTTGCTGACCTGACGCGGCCGTGCCCTCAGGCACCACTTCCCGCGCCACTGGTACCCGATGACCGTCCCGACGGTCCCCCGGTACCCGTCCAATATTCCGTATGATTGCTTGGCCATAAGTTATTGATTGCGTTATTGCGTTATTGTGTTAGTGGGGCGGGCAGTCCTTAAAGTCCTTAGGGTCCTTAAAGTCCTTAAGGTCCTTAAGGACGCCCACCCTGCCTAAACGCTATTGGCGAGCTTTTATTGTGCACCAAAGTAAATTTTCTTAAAAAGGTAGTAAAGAGAAAGAAAAGAGTTTAGTAAGAGTTGATTGCCGATAAACACTGGGAATGAACCTGTTGAACCCATTGAAAATGGGGCAAAAAAAAGGCAGGAGTGATTTCCTGCCTGTTTTTTTACCGTACTGTTCGGCTAGCGTATCACTACGACGCGCCGTGCCGGGGCGTCGCCGACTTTGACGAGGTAGACCCCGCTGGTCCGCACATCGAAGACTATCTTTCCATTTTCCTCTCTCCTCTTTACGCTTATCATGCGCCCCACGACATCGAACACTCCCACGTCATGCCCTTCGGCCCCCTCGACGACAATCATGCCGTTGCGCTGATATATCTTCGCCGTGGTAGTCGTGATTTCTTCGACTCCTTCCTGCGGCACGTAGACGGTGTCGTGGATATAGACGGTGTCGTAGAGGGTGATGTAAATGGTGTCATACTCCGTCAGCAACACTGTGTCGGTGACCGTCACCGTGGTGGTGTCATGGATGAAGTTATTGATGGTGTCATAGACGGTATTGGTGACCGTGTCATAGACCGTGTTTGTCACCGTGTCCGTCAGAATGATATAGGTGGTGTCGTAGACATATTCCGGCACCGTGGTGGTATCGTGCACATATACATTAACATAGGCTGTATCGAGACGCGTCACGGTATCGTGGACGACGACATTGATATAGGCGGTATCATGGATAGTGACGGTGTCGTGCAACACCACTGCCGACGTGTCCGAATTGGCGGAGAAAATGGCCGTCAGTTCCATGTTGCTTGCCAAGACAAAGGAGTATGGATTGTTGGTAGATCCGTCGCTCCAGTGGTCGAAGCGGTAGCCGCTGTTGGGCACGGCATTGAGCACCGCGTTGGGGCTGGCGCAGGAAGGCATGTTGAGAATCTGTACCGTGCCCATGGTGTTGTCGGCACTCACGGCGCTAAAGGTGAAAGCCTCCTCCTCAATGATGTTGGAGAAAAGGCTCCAACGGGAATAGTAGTGTGCCGACCTTCCGCAGGGGACATATACAGGTATGGTGCTCGTAACCCCGGAGAAGACATTAGTGCCCAGCGTTGGGGCCACATTTGCACGGGAGTGAATTTCAGATAGTCCAGTACATTGGGAAAAGGCGTAATCGCCGATGGAAGTGACGGAGTTGCCAATGGTGACGGAGGCAAGCCCTGTGCAGCCAGAGAAAGCAGAGTTGTCGATGGAGGTGACGGAGTTGGGGATGGTGATGGAATCAAGTCCACTGCAGCCACCGAAAGCACCATTGCCGATGGAGGTGACGGAGTTGCCAATGGTGACGGAGGTCAGCCCTGTGCAGAACTGAAAAACATTTTCGCCGATGGAAGTCACAGAGTTGGGGATGGTGACGGAGGTCAGCCCTGTGCAGCCACGGAAAGCATAGTTGTCGATGGAGGTGACAGAGTAGGTAATTCCATTATAGGTTACTGAATCGGGAATTGTCAATGCACCTGTGGGTGCAGTATAACCATAATATGGGTCATCTGTGCTAACTGGATATGTTACGAATACACTACTGCTATTACTCATTATCGTATAATACAATGTATTTCCTTCAAAAGTAAAAGTAAAGGAGAAATCATAATAATCAAACGAGGCCCAGGCGGAACCGGAGAGTCCTAGCAGGAGAGCGAGAATCGATAATGCTTTTTTCATAATATTATGTATTTTTATTGGTTAATATTCTTAGAGTAAAGTGTTCTGTTTTTGACTTTGGGACAATAAAAAAGCCGTGAACTTATTTTGTTCAAACGGAGGTTCTGGTAAAACCCTTACTGCAACAAGAAAGCTCACGGTGCTCGTGAGCGTTTCCCTTTCTTAAGCAGTAAGTACGTAGAAATTTACCAGATTTCCGTTTGCAAAAGAAAAGCGAATACGCTTTAATATGTCTGTTTTTCTATACCGTTCCTTATTACTTTATCCCATAGTTTTAGATTTTAGGTTTCACGCTGTAAAATTACGAATAAAAAACCAAACCGCCAAAAAAAGTTCAATGAGGGGTAAGGGGGAAAATATATTTTAAGGGAACAATAAAATGGGCGGGATGGCGTTAAATAATGGAGAAGCGAAAAGTGAGAAGTGAGACTTTACGACTTTATGACTTTAAGGCCTTACGACTTTTATGAAGAGACGACTGATTTTTGCGACGAACAACAAGCACAAGCTCACTGAGGTGCGCGCCGCCCTGGCGGAGAAGGGTGATATTGAGATTGTGTCGCTGACCGAGGCAGGCCTCGAAGGCGAGATTCCCGAGACGGCAGACACGCTGGAAGGCAACGCCTTGCTGAAAGTGCAGTGGGTGGTGGATAGGTTAAAGGGAGAAGTGGTGGACGGGGTGTTTGCGGACGATACGGGTCTGGAGGTGGAGGCCCTGGGGGGTGCCCCGGGTGTCTATTCGGCCCGATATGCCGGGGAGCATTGCTCGTTTGACGACAATATCGACAAGCTGCTCGCCGCCCTCGAGGGTGAGAAGAACCGCAGGGCCTGTTTCCGGACGGTGATTTGCTTTGTGACTTTAGAACCTGGCGACTTTACGACCCAATTTTTCGAGGGTCGTGTCGACGGACAGATACTCACGGAGCGGCATATATTTGCCGAACGCAACCAAAGTGGAGCGAGCGGCAAATACAGAGGTTTCGGCTACGACCCCGTGTTCATGCCCGACCGTTTTGCCGTGAGTTTCGCCGAGATGCCCCTTGAGGTGAAGAACCAAATCAGCCACCGCGGCCTCGCCATTAAAAAGCTGGCGGAATACCTTTTAAAGGGAGAAATGAGAAGTGAGACTTTATGACTTTATGACTTTATGACTTTTTAAATGAAGCAGGTTTTCCCAACGACCCTACAGAGTGGCATGTCGCAGAGCGGCAGCTATATTCTCATGCTGCGCGAGCCTGAGAGCGGTTTGGAGGTACCCGTGTTCATTGGCGCCTACGAGGCGCAGGGCATTCTTCTAGCCAAGGACAACATCGCCACCCGCCGCCCCATGACCCACCAGCTCGTAACCACGATAATGGACGAATACGGGCTGACGGTCAAGCAGGTGACTATCGACCGTGTGGAGGACGGCATCTTCTATGCCACGCTCTATGTGGGCGACGGCTTCGGCGAGAAGCGCTTCGACAGCCGCACCTCGGACGCCGTCACGCTGGCGCTGCTTTGCGGATGTCCTATTCTGATGGAAGAGAGTGTGATAGAGGAGACCGGGATGAAAAGTGAGAAGGGAGAAGTGAATGTGGAAGAGTTGGAGAAGGAACTGCGGCGGTGCGAGGAGAACGAGGAGTATGAACGTGCCGCCGAGATACAGAAACAGATAGAGAAACTGAGAGGTGAAAAGTAAGATAAGGCCATACATTTTGCCCATCGCCATCGTGCTTGGACTGCTGCTGCACCGCTGGTGTGCCTCTTTGTCTTTCATGGTGCCGTTTATCATCTTCTCCATCTTGCTGCTTACTTTCACAGCCGTCGATCTGAGACGTCTGCGCCTCACCATAATAGACCTCTGGCTGATGCTCTTCCAGGTGGTGGTGAGTACGGGTGTCTACCTGATTGTCACCCTTTTGGGTGGCAGCCATATCATCGCCGAAGGGGTGCTTATCGGGGTGCTCTGCCCAGTGGCCTCGTCGGTGGCCGTGGTGGCCTGTATGCTTGGAGCCAACCGCGAGACGGTGACCACCTATACCATTGTGGGCAATCTGCTGGTGGCTGTGGTGGCACCAGTGGTGTTCAGCCTCATCGGCGACCATCCCGAGATGGACCTTTTCGACGGGATGCTGCTGATGTTCAGCAAGATTGGTTCCACCCTTGCCCTGCCCTTCTTCCTCGCCGCCATGATGCAGTTCATGCTGCCCAAGGCCAATGCCTTCGTGGCCCGCTATAATGGCGCGGCGTTCTACCTGTGGGCAATAGCGCTGCTTTTCACTCTAGGCCAGACTATCGACTATATTTTCCTGCATGGCGGGGGCCACTGGAGTGCAATCGCCTGGTTGGGGGGGCTCTCGCTGGTTTTCTGCGTTATACAGTTCGGCGTAGGACGCAAACTGGGGCGGCGCTATGGCGATGTGGTCAGTGGCGGACAGCTGCTGGGACAGAAAAACACTGCTATGGGTATCTGGATGGCCAATACCTTCCTTTCGCCTTTGTCGTCGGTGTTCCTGGCCTTCTACAGCATCTATCAGAACTTGTGGAACGCGTGGCAGTTGAGAGAAGGGAGAAGTGAAAATAAGAATTAAGAATTGAGAAGACTTTACGACTTTATGACATTATGACTTTTTTTAAATGATAAAAGCGGCTTTTTTTGATATTGACGGTACCCTGCTGAGTTTCAACACCCACCGTGTCTCGCGCGGTACCATCCGTGCTTTTGAGCGACTGCACCGTGCCGGCGTTCGCACCATCCTCTCCACGGGCCGTCCCGACGTGCTCATTCCCGAGATGCCCATTACGTTCGAGGCCAAGATTACCATGAATGGAGCTCTTGTATTTACCCCCAACGAGGTACTTCTGAGCAATCCCATTGCCGACAAGGAGCTTCAAGTGTGGCTTAATATTGCAAAAGAGAATCATCTGTGTACCATGGTGTTCACAGAGAACAATATGTTCCTCACCCAACCCAATGAGGTGGGGTTGAAGCTGCGTAACCAACTAGAGTTCGAGATGCCTCCCGTGGTGGACATCGAACAGATGCGCGACCAGACAGCCTATCAGATTATCGCCATTATGCCTGGCGAGATGGACCGTCAAGTGGGCGAGCTGCTCCCCCACTGCCGCCTTCCACGCTGGCACCCCTACTTTACTGATATTGTGGCCGAAAGAAACAGCAAGGCTATCGGTATGGAGGCTATCTGCCGCCATTACGGCATCCGTCAGGAGGAGACCCTTGCCTTTGGTGACGGTGCAAACGACGTGGAGATGCTCGAATGGGCCGGCATCGGCGTGGCCATGGGCAATGCCTCTGACGCTGTCAAGAAACATGCCGACATAGTTACCACAGACGTGGATAATGAAGGAATTGAAACTGCTGTAAACAAACTTGTTCCATGAAAACACTTGAAGAAGAACTTGAAGAGACCCTACGGCTACTTGACAGCTATCAGGAACTAACCGTGGAGCAAGAGGAAGACGATGCTTTTGTGGCCCGAGGCAATGGATTCTGCGACCGCAAATACAGCGACGACTTCCTCCAGATGAAAATAGCCCAGCTTACCGCCCGTGCTGCCGATTTAAAACAACGCTTATGCTGTATGAAATAATTCTTGCCCTCATCATCATTGGATCTCTCATCCTGGTGATATCCGGAAACAGGAAGCCCTACATCTCGATGTTCTGGATTCTCTTCATTGTCCTGTTGCCGGGTGTGGGTACAATATTCTATCTGCTGCTGGGCAAAGACTATCGCAGCCGACGTGTCATCAAGGCCGAAGAGTTGGCGCGCTTCGATGCCCTGCGTGACAAGGCCGTGGGCGAAAGCATAGTGGATTCCCTTCCCAATGACAAATACAATAAGTTGGCCCGCATGATGAGCCGTGCCAACGACACTCCCCTCCTCGGCGGCAACGAGGTGCGCTTCTTTACCGATTTCACCCCCATGTTCCAGTCGATGCTTGATGACATCTCGCGTGCCAAGAGTTTCGTACACATACAGTTCTATATTGTTGAGAACGACGAGGTGGGGCATCAGCTCAGCAGTCTCCTCATCCGCAAGGCCCAAGAGGGTGTCGACGTGCGCCTGATGTTTGACAGCTGGGCCAACCTCTTTGTTCGCAGCGAATACTATGAGCACATGCGGCGCGGAGGCGTCAAGGTGCAGTCGTTCCAGAAACTCATCCCCTCGATGTTAAATCGCGATGTCAACTGTCGCACTCACCGCAAGATAGTGGTTATCGACGGTCATACCGGCTATACCGGCGGCATGAATATCGCCCGACGCTATCGTGACGGTATCAATGACGGAGCCTGGCGCGACACGCATGTACGCCTTCATGGACCTGCCGTTTCACAACTCGAGGTGGCCCTGCTGGCCGACTGGCGCTTCTGCACCAAAGAGCTCCTTGACGACCCACGCTTCTTCCCCACCCAGGCAATCAAGCAATCAAGCAATCAAGCAATTACCCAAGTTGTCACCTCGGGTCCCATGGACGAATGGAACACCGTCATGCAGGGCATGGTACAGGCTATCGCCCAGAGCCGCCGCTACCTCTATATTCAGACGCCTTACTTCCTCCCTACGCACCCTATCTTGCTGGCGATGAGGAACGCTGCCTTGTCGGGAGTGGATGTGCGGCTGATGTTGCCCGCTGTCTCCGACCGTAGCCGTCTCACCTTGGCGGCCTCCAAGTCATATTTCCGCGATTTACTGCCCGCCGGCATAAAGATATATCTGTATGACAAGGGGTTCTTACACTCCAAGACTATGGTCTGCGACGACGATTTTGTTACGGTGGGCTCCACCAACCTGGATCCTCGCAGCCTGGAGCAGAATTTCGAGGTCAATGTTTTCCTCTACGACGAGTCGCTGGCCTGTCGTCAACGCGACATCTTCCTCGACGATATGGAGGCCTGTACCCTTGTAGACCCCGACGAGTGGCAGCACCGCCCTTGGATTCAGAAGTTTGCCCAGTCTACCGCCCGCATTTTCACGCCTATTCTATAACTAGAGGAGATGCTCGAGGAGTATCTTAACTCCGAGACCGATGAGTACTACACCGGCTATGATATTAGCTGTACGCTCGGGTACGGGTATGTTGCGCTTGCCGAGATAAATACCTAACATGGAAACCATAAAAGTGACGATACCAATGGTCAGTATTATCCCAAGCACTTTAATCATCGTCTCCTGCAATCCCAAACCGATGCCAACGGCAAAGGCGTCGATACTTGTGGCAACTCCAAGAAGAAAGTAGGTGGAAAGTGGAGAGTGAAAAGCAGAGAGTTTCTGCTCTTCTTCTTCTTTGTTTCGGATGCCATCCAATATCATTTTACCACCGATAAAGGCCAGCAAACCGAAGGCAACCCAGTGGTCTATGGCCTCAATGAAGGCCCGGGCAATGTCGCCGATGAGTGCTCCCGCCAGCGGGAAGGCTCCCTGGCAGAATCCGAAGACAAGGGCCATCAGCACTCCCTGACGCCACACCATTTTACTCTTAAACGCCGTAGTGGTGCTGACTACCAGCGAGTCGACGCATAGAGCGAGGGATAATAGTAATGCTTCTATAAATGACATATCGTATCAATTAAAAGACATTCCCTAGGGGGTATCTTTGTTTATCTTCTCGTGGGCAACCATACCCATGGTATGGCGGAAATTGATTTCAGAAACATGAACAGAGCCATCGGCGCAGACCATCAGGTCGACACCCAATGGCCCATGGTAACAGGACCAGACGTTCTCATCCAGCCATCGTTCCACATATTTGCGGGTGGGCGTCATAGAGAAAGTCGATTCTATCTTATCGTCAGGCCAGAGGATGTTTTCCTTGTATACACCACTGCCAGTCTTGAAATAGCTGTAGCCCCAAAAATGGCCATTCAAATACTCCAGCGCCACATCGGCCACCACCTCGCGACGAGGCTCGGCCATGACACAGCGCTGGGTGGCAACGGTTTTCGTCAACCAGTCGCGGTCGATGGCCGTAAGGGTGCCATGAACCCAGCGCAGCCCCCTGCCCGCTCCCGACCAAGGGGCTTTCATCACCCAGTGTTCGCTCTTTTTTAATAATGATTCCATATATTCTATAGAACGAACAGCATAACAGTCGGGCTGCAAAGGCAAGATGGTGGAGCGATGCTGTAATTCACGGATAGTATTGATTTCTTTGTCTGAAGGTAACAGAGAATCGGGTATGCCACGCTTGAGGAGTTCGTGTTTCACCACAGCATCCCAGCCCCAGGCCACTATTGAGTGGAAAGAGGAAAGAGGAAAATGGGACGATGAGAGGTCATAGACAGAAGTGCAGACAGTGTCGGGATAAAGCACCTGCATGAGGGATGCATCTCGGCGGGCAAAATCAATGGCAGACCGCGGCGGAACATAGTTCCAACGACCTTTCGCCAGACACAAATCGTGCTCGGGATTGAAAACACAAAGCCTCATAGACAAATAAGAAAAGGAGCAAAGCACTTTACTACTTTACTCCTTTACTCCTTTTCTACCAAGGATTATTTGTTGACCTGGAATTTCTTGTTACCGGTCTTGAAGAAGTCGGCAATCTGGTTGGCGGCGGCGATACCGGCGTTGATGTTGGCCTCTTCGGTCTGGGCACCCATCTTCTTGGGGGTAGCGAAGTAGCGGCCTTCGAAAGCCTTGAAGTCAGCATCGGCATCGGGCATGATGTCGGTGATGTACTTCAGGTCGGTACGCTCGGCCATCAGCTTGAGCAGACCAGCCTCGTCGATGACTTCCTTACGGGCGCTGTTGACGAGGATACCACCCTTGTGCATCTTGCCAACGAGGTCGTAGTTGATGCTCTGCTTGGTCTCGGCGGTTGCGGGAATGTGCAGGGAGACGATGTCGCAGGTCTCGAAGAGGGCCTCCTGGTTTGCAACAGCAGTGGCCAAACCGGTGGAGTTGATTTGTTCGGCGTTCATAAAGGCATCATAGGCATAGACTTTCATGCCGAAGCCCTCAGCGATGCGGGCCACATTGCGTCCCACATTACCGAAAGCGAGGATACCCAGCTTCTTGCCCATGAGCTCGGAGCCGCTCTTGCCGTTGTAGAAGTTACGGACGGCATAGACGAGCATACCCATAACGAGCTCGGCAACGGCGTTGCTGTTCTGGCCGGGGGTGTTCATGGCGACGATCTTGCGGGCGGTGCAAGCCTCGAGGTCGAGGTTGTCGAATCCGGCGCCGGCACGCACAACAATCTTCAGGTTCTTAGCGTGGTCGATGACCTCTTTGGTCACTTTGTCGCTACGCACGATAAGGGCGTCGGCGTCTTCAACGGCCTTGTACAGGTCGTTTACATCCGTGTATTTCTCCAGAAGGGCGAACTGGTAGCCATTCTCCTCGACGATTTTCTTGATACCGTCAACTGCAACCTTTGCAAAAGGTTTCTCAGTAGCAACTAAAACTTTCATTTTCGGATAAATCTTTATTTCATCAGAGAAGACGCAAGTAGGCTCCTTGCGAAGCTTCTTCTCGAATCCCTCCCTGACATCGTCTCTGATTTCCATGTTTTTTTCTTAATTTTCAATCAGATTGTAAAAGATTGTAAAAGAAAGGCTACGCAGTCAAAATCTTTTCAAATCTTTTACAATCTGATTGAGTTTTAAATCTTATTTGTGAGCTTTCTCGAAGTCCTGCATGCACTGGACGAGAGCCTCGACGGCCTCGATGGGGCAGGCGTTGTAGAGGCTGGCGCGGAAGCCACCGACGCTGCGGTGACCCTTGATGCCGACCATGCCGCGCTCCTTGGCGAAGGCCATGAAGGCGTCCTCCAGGTTCTCGCGGCCCTCGGCCATCACCCAGCAGTGGTTCATGATGGAACGGTCTTCCTTCTCGGCAGTGCCGCGGAACATGCTGTTGCGGTCGATTTCCTCATAGAGCATGGCGCTCTTCTTGACGTTGATCTTGTTCATGTCCTCAACACCGCCGATGGTGTTCTTAACCCACTTCAGGGTCTCGTGCATCACGAAGATGGCGCTCACGGGAGGAGTGTTGAACATGGAGATGTTCTTGGCCTCTTCGGCGGCGTGGGTGCGGAAGTCCACCATGGTGGGCAGGGGGTTCATATAGGTGCGGTCGGTAATCTTGCCGAGGATGTCTTTGCGGACGATGTAGAAGGTCACACCGGCAGGGCCGACGTTCTTCTGGGCGCCACCGTAGATGAGGCCGTACTTCTTCACGTCGACGGGACGGCTCATGATGTCGGAGCTCATGTCGGCGACCAGCATCACGTTGTTGATCTCGTTGGCGGCGAAGTCCTTGCGGATCTCGGTACCGTAGATGGTGTTGTTGGTGGTGATGTGGAAGTAGTCGGCGTCGGCGGGGACGGTCCAACCCTTCGGGATGTAGCTGTAGGTCTTGTCCTCGCTGCTGGCGACGATCACGGTCTCGCCGAAGTTCTTGGCCTCTTTGGCGGCCTTCTTGGCCCACACGCCGGTCTGCAGGTAGGCAGCCTTCTTGTTGAGCAGGTTGGCGGGGACATCCATGAAGCCGGTGCTGGCACCACCACCGAGGAAGAGGATTTCGTACTCAGCGGGGATGTTCAGCAGGTCGCGCCAGAGCTGGCGGGTTTCTTCCATGGTGCGCTCCCAACCGGGGGTACGGTGAGAGATTTCGAGCAGGCCGATACCGGTGTTGTCAAAGTCGCGGATGGCGGCGATGGTGGACTCGATGGCCTCTTTGGGCAGGACGCAGGGACCTGCATTGAAATTATAAGCGGTCTTCATTGTTTGTTTTTTGTTTTAAAAGGTTTATATTTAATTAATTGACTTCTTTCTTCCCTAAAAGAATAGGCTACAAAAATAGTAAATAAAATTATATTTACAAAAAAAGTTTTCACTAAATGTGTCAATTATCCACCCCTTTTCACACCCTCTCGGTGATTCCTCGGCGGTGTGTCGGCGGTCGGCTTACTGCCTTTCCCCCATCAAACTACCATCCCTGAAAAAATATACACAATTACACAAAAAGAGTATATCTTCTTGCACAAAAGATATACTCTTTTCTGGGGAAAGATATACTCTTTTTTAGACCTACAACTACACACGCACGCGTAGTCGGAGGGTTATTTTTCATTTGCTGCATTCAATGTAAAATACAAAGTTCTTTACTCGTTTCACTTTTTCTGCCAATGATAGTGTCGATATTGTATTGTTGGCAGGGAACTTGATATTCAGTCCTGCGCTCTCAATGAGTATTTTGAGGTATGATGTCTTGATTGCATACCCTACGTTTTCAGCTCCAGGCACTCCAGCCACTACAATGCCTATCACGTTGCCTTTGCTGTCGAACATCGGTCCTCCACTATTGCCTGGCTGAATTGGGGCGGAGATTTGGTATGTTGCAATGTTTCCCTGATAGCCTGTACGAGAACTGATAATCCCATTGGTGAGTTTGATTTCGTTGCCCAATGCTTGTGTCAATGGATATCCAAGCACAAAAACTTCTTCGCCTACCTCTGCCATTTGTTGCATAACCGCATAAGGTAGTGTACCATAGTCTTTGAAATTTGGGTCTGTGATTTTAATAATGGCGATATCATTCACTTTGTCTGTGACTACAACTTCTGCTGAGTAGCTAGTATTCATATCTCCATTTACACCCTTGATCTTAATAATATTTGCTTCACCTGCTACGTGGTTATTTGTTACAATGTAGCCGTCTCCAATTGCATAACCAGATCCTGTCCACATTTCGGTTATTGGTTCTCCACTTGCAGGGTCTATAGTTGTTGATCCTCCCATTTTAAAATAGGTATCTGGAGAGGTAGAACCGACCTTGATAGACATGGATGCAGCATCAAACGTTACAACAGCGGATAATTTTATTTTGTTTTTATTAAACCAATCTGCTTTGAATACATTTTTTATAGCAGTGGGTCTAAGTATCGCTTTGGTTTCACCAATACGCCACGTACCAACATCTCCTCCATCATGGCCAACATATAATAAGAAGATGGAATCTTTCGTCTGAAGAACTGCTAGTTTATAGCTGTTTCCCTCTAGCATTTCATAAAAACCAGAGATTGCGGAACTAGAACTATCGATAATCTTTTTTAGTTCGGATTCAGATGTGGCAATTCGTTTTATTGGCTCAATAGAAACTGGAGTAATATGTATTCCACGAAATACTACACCATCTGGGTCAATCAAATCTATTTTGTCAACGCCATTTGGCAAAGGCGAGAAATGCAATTTCATATACAGATATTCGCGATAATTTTTCCCAAGTTGCAGAGTGGTGTTATCACTGGTTAGTTTTAATATCTTGTTTTTTTCTTTTAAACCACTTTGGGGATTGATGTATTCTAAGACCGTTCCGGGACCTATTTTGAATCGACGTTCCAAATACCACCCATCTATGCCCCACTTATGAATAAAAACACCAGTTTCTTCAAGTGACGTAATTACTTGGTAAACACTTGCTTCATCTGCATTTTTTTTGTCCACAATAGGGTTAGAAGTAATCTGTGATTTAACAGAAAGGGTTACTGCAACAAGTACGAGGAAAACAATGCTCTTCTTCATGATTTAATCTGTATTTTAGACGGAGAAACAATAATTTTGTACTTTTCTTGAAGCATCTCTGCCATTGCTTTTGCTGTTTTGGGACGTACAAATGGAGAGACAATCACTTTATTGATAAGCGTTGAATAGTCGAAAGGAATGAGGATGTGATTTTCTTTGCCCTCATCACTCTCAATGTCGAAGTAAAAACGCAGTTCGTTTTCTGCGACATATTCGTGACCTTTCCAAAATGGAAGGCTCTCGTTATCCATTGTAGAAAAACCATTGTAGAGCATCTGTCCACAATGTAAAGTGCATTTCTCTTTTTGGAAGTCCTTACCGTCTTGGATTGAATTGAGCAGTTTTCTGATGGTAGAAACAATACACACACCGTATTTGTCGGCATATCCACGCCACATTAAGTAGCTTTCTTGTGTAGTGAGTGTCCAGCAAAGAGAAGGCATGTTTGCCCAGCGAGCATATTCATCCTGCGTTTCTTTCCAATATTGTTTTCTGTCTGGTTGTGGTGGAGTGTTCTCGCCTACAGGCATAAGAAATCCCGACCAATGAAACGGAATATATCGTTCGTTGACATCATCGAATGCCTTTCGTCTATTGACAAACATACGATGGCACTCCATCATTTCAATGAAATGGTCAAGACTTAAATAACGAAAGATTGTAGTGTCAAAAAAAGCGTTGTCTTGCTCTAAGTTATCTTTAGTAGTACACATCACTTCTGGAATTGTTATTAGTGAACTATGAGTATTAATTAATTTCGACTCCCAGCCATTGAGCCGGAAGCCGATGTCGTTTAAGGGCAATAAGAAAGGCGCAAACTCTTTCTTTGGTAGCCACTTATTTCTGGAAAGGTTGATCTGGAATACCTCGGTGTAAATAAGGGTCGAAAGCGATTCACGCCTATGCGCGAACTTTCGCCTACTTATTCTCACACCTGATAACAATTTTCCAGATCATTTATCCAGGAGAACAAGAGCGTCAGCTCAATATGTCTTTATGTCTATTCTAATTCTTCTTTGTTTTATGCCATACTTTCAGTTTTAGTTCAACGATACAAAAATGCACAATGTTTTATTCGTTCTCCAATAGTTCGGCAATGTATTTCTCCACCTGCTCTTTTAAAAATGGCAGGTCGTGGAAATAGGTCATGCTCTCTCATAAATCAGTTGTTTATCACGGTTGGCGGATTCTACAGCGAAGGGCATCAATGTGCCGTCCTCGACCAAATCAACCTTGCGTCCTATGAGTTCCTCTATTTCTCGCCACATTCCGGCATAGCGGAGCAATCCGATGGGGCGACCGTGGTCGAACTGCACAAGTATGTCAACGTCGCTTTCGGGCGTTTCCTCTCCTCGGGCGAAAGAGCCGAAGAGCCAAGCCTTCAGGACGGGTTGCGTCTTGAAGTAATCGGCAATAATCTGTGTCATCGCTTGCGTGTTCATAACTCATATTTTCTGTATGATTTCAATTTGCAAAATTACGAAGAAAAAACGAATCTGCAAAATATATTTGCAAAATCTATTTATTTTTGAACCAGACAAAATATTTTCAGGGGAAGGGCGTTATTATACATTATACATTATACATTAAAAACAACTCAAAAAATTAACAATCATGAGAAAACATATCGTAGCAGGCAACTGGAAGATGAACTGCACCTTCGACGAGGCCGACGACCTCATCAACGGAATCATGGAACAGCTCGAGCAGAAAGAGCTTCCGCGCGACACTCAGCTTATCGTCTGCCCCCCGTTCCCCTATCTGGAGATGACAACGGACTATGCCAACGACAGCTATTTCGCGGTGGGCGCCCAGAACGTGGCCGCCGAGGAGAAGGGTGCCTACACCGGCGAAGTGAGTGCCGAGATGCTTGAGAGCATGGAGATTGACTACTGCATCGTGGGCCACTCAGAGCGCCGCGCCTACTACGGCGAGACCGACAAGACTGTGGCCGCCAAGGTGGACCGTCTGCTGGCCCACGGCCTGAAGCCCATCGTCTGCGTCGGCGAGGTGCTCGAGGAGCGCGAAGCCGGCCGTCAGCTCGACGTGGTGAAGACCCAGGTCGAGAATGGCCTGTTCCACCTCACCCCCGAGCAGATGAAGGAGGTGGTCATCGCCTACGAGCCCGTGTGGGCCATCGGCACCGGCAAGACCGCCACGCCCGACCAGGCACAGGAAATCCACGCCCATATCCGTTCGCTGCTGGCCGCCAAGTACGGCAAAGAGCTGGCCGACGACATCAGCATCCTCTACGGTGGCAGCTGCAAGCCCGGCAACGCCAAGGAACTCTTCGCCTGTCCCGACATCGACGGCGGCCTCATCGGCGGCGCCTCACTCAAGGCCGAGGACTTTATCGCTATCGCCCTGAGTTTCTAGTTTAACTAGTACTACTAGTATAACTAGTTCAACTAGATGAAATTCGAGCGGTTCATAGCACGGCGGTTTATGCCGCGGAGCAAAGACGGCGGGGGCTTTTCAGGGCCCCTGTCGGTTATTGCTGTAACCAGTATTGCCCTTGGCGTATTGGTAATGGTGATGTCGGTGAGCATCTTGCGAGGTTTCCAAGGTGATATCGCCGGTAAAGTGGCGGGGTTCGGCAGCCACCTGACGGTGAGCAACTATGTTGCGAACCCCGCCTTCCAGGAGACCCCCATCGTCATCGACAGTGCCCTCATTGACCGCCTACTCGCCGTTTCCGGCGTGCGCCATCTGCAGTGTTTCGCCAGCAAAGGCGGCATGGTAAAGACCCAGGACCAAATCTACGGCATCATTCTGCGAGGGCTAAGTGCTAATTACGACACAAGTTTCTTTGCGAGCAACCTTGTCGATGGGAGACTGCCCGATTTTTCTGGAGATTCTGGCAGTTCTTCTTCCAACGAGGTGCTCATCTCCAGCACCATAGCCTCGCGGCTGAAACTGAAGGTGGGCAACAAGATGCGCTGCTATTTCTGGGGTGGTAATACCGCTGGCTCCAATGCTGCCGCCGACGGTATCTACCGTTCCAGGGCTTTCACCGTCAGCGGTATCTACAACACAGACCTCACCGAGATGGACGAGCTCTATGTCATCGGCTCCCTCTCACAGGTGCAGAAGCTGAATGACTGGGGCGTCGGCGACAGCAATGGAGCCAACGACGTCCAAGCGCCGCTGGTGGGTGGCTACGAGCTACTGGTCGACGATTTCGACCGCCTCGACGCCACGGCTTTCCACGTACTTGAACAACTGCCCTATGACCTCAACCTGCAGACCATCAAGGAGGCCCACCCGGCACTCTTCTCATGGCTCGACCTGCTCAACAGCAACATCACCCTCATCCTCACCATCATGAGCCTCGTCTGTGCCATTGCCATTGTCTCGGCCCTGCTCATTATGATATTCGAAAAGAGCCGCACCATAGGTCTGTTGAAGGCCCTGGGCGCCACCAACGCCTCGGTGCGCAGGATATTCCTCCTCAAAGCCTTGCGCCTCATTCTGGAGGGCATCGCCATCGGCAACGCCGTGGCACTGGCGCTGTGTCTTGTCCAACAACGTTTCCAGGTGGTGAAATTAGACCCCGAAAGCTACTCCATGGGGCATGTGCCCGTTGACCTCGACGTTACCATTTTCATCCTTATAAGTGTTGCCACCTTGGCCGTCTGTCTGGTGGCCATGCTTCTGCCGGCAGCCTATATCTCGCGCATACACCCCGCCGTCACCCTTAAAACCGACAACTGATGAAGCAACGTACCAAGCTGATACTCTTAACGCTCACCATCGTTCTGGCCCTTTTCGCCCTCTGGGAGGTGCAGACCATCGCCAGCCAGATACGCGACTCGGAGGAGGCCAAGATACGCCTCTGGGCCAATGCCATAGGCCAACGCAACCGCATTGCCGAAGCCACAGGCGAGTTCTTCCAGCAAGCCACACTCGATGAGCGCCGAAAAATGCAACTCTACACCGACATCCTGCAGTCGTTCAACGACCCCGACCAGAGCGTCGACCTGCGCTTCAGCCTTTCCTACGTCCATTACATCGTTGACTCCTCGCACACACCTATCATCATCACCACCTCGCGCGACTCCGTCATCACCGTTCCGCAAGAGCTTGCCGGACAGAAGCTCGAAGGGCGGTTGCTACGCGAATACTCGAAGAATCCCCCCTTCAACTACCGCCTGTGGGGAATGCCTTTGACGCTCTACTACAAAGAGTCGCAGTACTATACACAGTTGCGCCACGTGCTGGGCAGTTTCACACGGTCGTTCCTGACCGACATCACCAACAACTCGGTCTTCGTTCCCGTCATCATCGTCGACAGCTCGCGCACCCATGTCATCGCCTACGGCAACATCGACTCCTCTGAGCTCAACAGCCCCGCCCGGCTGCTGCCGAGGCTCGAGGCCATGGCGTCGGTCAACAAGCCCATCGAAATCACCCTCCCCGGGGGCCACCGCTCCTATGTTTACTATGAGAACTCGCCCCTGCTGCTTTCGCTGCGCTGGGTGCCGCTGTTCTATTTCTTCATCGCCCTGGTGCTGATGGTGGTTACCTACTACCTCTTCCGCACCACACGCACCATGGAGCAGAACCGCATCTGGGTGGGTCTGGCCAAGGAGACAGCCCACCAGTTGGGTACTCCCATCTCGTCGCTCACGGGCTGGACAGAATACCTGAAGGGCAAGGAGTTCACCGACCAATATGCCGCCGAGGTGGAGAAAGACCTCCACCGTCTGGAGACCATCACCCACCGCTTCTCCAAAATAGGTTCGGTGCCCGAACTCAAGGATGAGGATGTCCGCGAGGTGGTGGGCGAAGCCGTCGCCTACCTCCAAAGCCGCGCCCCCCGCAAAGTGCAGTTCAACCTCTCTTTCCCCGACGACGAGCCCCTCATCGCCCCGCTCAACAACTACCTTTTCCAGTGGGTCATAGAAAACCTCTGCAAAAACGCCATTGATGCCATGGAGGGCTCAGGTACCATCACCATCGTCGGCTCGCAGGACACGCGGTACATCTATATAGATGTCAGTGACACCGGCAAAGGTATGAGTTCTTCTGTGCAGAAGCGCATCTTCGACAGCGGCTTCACCACCAAGAGCCGTGGCTGGGGGCTCGGCCTGCCGCTGGCACGACGCATCGTCAACCAGTACCACCGCGGACGCCTCTTCCTAAAGTACAGTATTCCTGGCCAGGGAACCACATTCCGTATCGTGTTGAAAAAAAATCTATCCCGACCTGCAATAATTTCCTCCAAACATAGACATAATTAATACATGAAAAACCGACCTGTATTTTATTTTCTTGCGCTATTCGTCTGCTTGTGGGCTCCGGTGAAGGCACAAGACACTGTCAGGCTGACCCTAGACAGCTGTCTGCGCTACGCCTACAAGCACAACATCAGCATGCTCAGCGCCGAGCTCAGCGAAGAGCGCGCCGAGGCCACCCTCGAGGGTGCCAAGATGAACTTCTTCCCCAGCCTCAACGCCAGTGCCTCGGCAGGGGTCGCCTGGAACGACGGCCGCACCCGCTCCGGCAACTACGGCCTTAACGCCAGCCTCCCCATCTTCGACGGCTTCAACAACATCCGCACCTTGCAGTACGCCAAGACCGGCCGCGAGCAGAGCGAGCTACAGGTAAAACAGATGCGTAACAGCGTAGGGGCACAGATTATCTCGGCCTACCTCACCATTGTCATGAACGAGGAGAAACTTGCCTACCAGCAGGAGGTGTTGGAAACCAGCCGTCAACAGAAAGATGAAGGCGCACTGAAATATCAGGTGGGAAAGATTCTGGAGAGCGACTACAAATTGCTCGAAGCCAACTACCTCTCTGCCGAATCGGAACTAGAGAACACCAAAATTACCATCGAAGACAACCTCTCGACACTGACCAAACTCATGGGACTTGCCAATAAAAATGACAACGAGTCCTCTCTCCGCAAGAAAAAAACGCGTGTGGTATATGCCGTTGTAAAAGACCAGTGGACTGTTGCGTCCGACGAACTGCTGCCTCCTGCCGACACTGTCCTGGCGCGCTCCATGCGCAATATGCCCGATTGGCGACTCAACGACATCGATGTCGAATTGGCACGCCTCAATGTCGAGTTGGCACGCAGCGCTATGATGCCCTCCTTCAGCCTTAACGCCGCCCTAGGCGGACAGTTTCTTCCCGACCGTCCCAACGACGACTCTTTTGCCGGCAATGCCAGCGTCTCGCTGGGCCTCTCGGTGCCTATTTTCGACCGCGGAAGCACTATCACCAACTTCAAGAAAAGCAAAATCAACCTCCGCGAGGCTGAACTCCAGCGGGCGCAGAAACTTATCGACCTGCGGAAAGAAATCGAAGACCTCTACCGCGAGGTGCAGCGCTCCCTCAACCGTTTCCGCTCTTCCGAGGCCTTGGCCTACGCCTACCGCGACAGCTACGAAGTCTACTCCATTAAGTTCAGCGAGGGCGCCGTCACCGCCGTCGAGATGCTCCAACAACAGGAAAAATATCTCTCCGCCCTCAGCGAGTGGCTCCAACAGAAATACTCCTATATCCTCACCAAGAAGCAGATGGAAATCAATATGGGCGAGTAGTGAGAATTAAGAATTAAGAATTTAGATTAAATATAATAAATGAAAAAACGTAAAATCTGGATTATTATTGGGGTTGTTGTTGTTGTTGTGCTGCTGGCACTTCATTTCTTTTCCGGCAAGAAGCAGGTGGCAGTGGTTAACGCCGACCCTTGCTCTCAGGGCACCATAGAGAACACCGTCACCGCCACCGGCGAGATACAGCCCGTCTACAAAGTGGAGGTGGGCACACAGGTGAGCGGTATTGTGGAGAAAATGTATGTAGACTACAATACCGAGGTCAAGAAGGGTCAGTTGCTAGCCGAACTCGACAAGTCGCTGCTCCTCGAGCAGGTGAAACAGGCCCAGGCCACCCTCAACACCTCGACAAGCAACAAAGCTTTGGCCCAGAAGAACTTTGACCGAGTAAAGAGTCTCTACGAGAAGAAGGCTGCCACGCAGGAGGAATACGACCAGGCTGAAACTAGTCTCGAACAGGCCAAGAACCAGCTCATCACCGCCCAGAGCGACTATGAGCGCTCGCGCACAAATCTCAAGTATGCCGAGATTTATTCGCCCATCGACGGCGTCATCCTCAGCAAGGCAGTAGAGGAGGGACAGACCGTGGCCTCGTCGTTCTCCACTCCCACCCTCTTCACCATCGCCAAGAACCTCACCGACATGCAACTAGAAGCCAAGGTCGACGAGGCCGACATCGGACATGTGAAGGCGGGTCAGAAGGTAACCTTCACTGTCGATGCTTTTCCTGGCGAGACCTTCGTCGGCTCCGTGCGCCAGATACGCCTCGTGCCCACTGTTACTTCTAATGTGGTGACCTACACCGTCATTATTGATGCACCCAACGACAAGGGCAAGCTCTATCCCGGCATGACAGCCAACATTACCATCCTCGTAGAGCAGGAACAGGGCCTTGTCATTTCCCTCGAAACCACACAGTACACCATCGACCACGAGCTACTGCCCCTGCTGCAGAAACAAGGCTACACTGTGGAGGAGCAGTCAACAGACGACAGTCAGCAGTCGGTGCTGGTACTCGACGGCAAGAAGCTCGCGCGCCGTCCTGTGACGCTGGGCATCGGAGACGGCGCCAATGTCATCGTCACCTCTGGTCTGCAAGAAGGAGAACAGGTGGTGCGCAGCATCACCTTGCGTGAAAACGGCGAGGAGGACGAAAGTTCGTTCCGCATGGGGCCGCCGGAGCGTAAACGGAGAGAATAAATAGTGTGTTAGTGCGTTAGTGTTATGGCTATTATCGAGATAAAAGACCTGAAGCGCGACTTCATTGTCGGCAGTGAGACTGTCCATGCCCTGCGTGGCATCACCTTCAGCATCAAGCCCGGCGAGTTTGTCAGTATCATGGGCACTTCGGGCAGCGGCAAGAGCACTCTACTCAACATCCTCGGCTGCCTCGACACCCCCACATCGGGAACCTACACCATTGATGGCGTCGATGTCAGTGTTCTGTCGCGCAATGAGTTGGCTGACATCCGCAACCGCAAGATAGGCTTTGTATTCCAGAGCTACAATCTGCTGCCCCGCACCTCCGTGCTGGAGAACGTGGAGCTGCCCCTGATGTACAACAAGCAGTACAGCGCCCGCCAACGCCGTGAGCATGCCATGGAGGTCATCCACCGTGTGGGCCTCGACAGCCGTGTCAACCATACTTCGGCCCAGCTCAGTGGTGGTCAGCAGCAGCGCGTGGCCATCGCCCGCGCCCTGGTAGGCGACCCCGTGATGCTGCTCGCCGACGAGGCTACGGGCAACCTCGACACACGCACCTCCTACGAGATTATGGCCCTCTTCCAACAGCTGCACTCCCAAGGCACCACCATCGCCTTCGTCACCCACGAGCCCGACATTGCTACCTTTACTAGCCGTACCATCAAGCTCCGCGACGGACATATCACTGAGGACTACGCCGTGGCCACCGCCAACGCCCAAGCCGCCCTCGACGCCCTTCCCGTTAATGAAGATTACTGATTATGAACATCTCCAATCTCCTAAAGATAGCCTTCCGCGCCATCCTGCGCAACAAGACCCGTGCCCTGCTCACCATGCTCGGCATCATCATCGGCATCGCCGCCGTCATCACCATGCTTTCGCTCGGCGAAGGCGTCAGGTCGGGCATGACTTCCGAGTTCGCAAGCATGGGCACCAATAGCATCATGGTCATGCCTGCCCGTCAGCAACGCGGAGGCGTCGACATGGGCAACTCCACCTCCAAGAGCCTCGACGACAAAGACCTGCAAGCTCTTATGAAGAACTGTCCCCATGTGGCCTCCTTCTCCCCTTCCGTCAGCTCAATGGCCCAGATGGTCTACGGCTCGCGCAACCATTCGGGCTCCATCCAGGGCTGCTCGCCGTCTTACCTCTCCATCAACAACTACTCGCTCGAGCGCGGACTGATGTTCACCGACCAGGATGTGAAGACCTACGCCAAGGTTTGCGTCATCGGAAAGACAGTGGTGGAGAATCTCTTCCCCGACGGCACCAATCCCGTGGGACAGACCATCCGCTTCGGTAACATCCCCATGAAGGTCATCGGCGTGCTTAAAGAGAAAGGTCAGGGCGGTTTCGGCAATGACGCCGACGACATAGCCCTCGCCCCCTATACCACGGTACAGAAACGTTTTCTGGGAGTCAACTACTTCGGCATGATTGAGGCCTCGGCTGTATCGCAGGCTGCCTCCGAGCTTGCTGCCACTGAAATCTCGCGCTCGCTGCGCGCTACTCATGGTATCGACAGCCCTGGCGATGACGACTTCGAGGTAATGACCATGGACGAGATGCTTACCTCTATGGACTCCATGATGTCCATGCTCACCCTATTGCTTACTGCCATCGCCAGCATTTCGCTCATCGTGGGCGGCATAGGCATTATGAACATCATGTATGTCACTGTCACCGAGCGTACCCGCGAGATTGGACTACGCATGTCCATCGGTGCCCGTCAGCGAGACATACTGCTACAATTCCTACTTGAGAGCGTGGTTCTCTCGCTCATCGGCGGACTGATAGGCATTATCCTGGGAATACTATTGTCCTACGGACTCGTAACCATCATACGGTCAGGCGGCGAGATGCCCATCACCTTCATCCTCTCCTACTACGCCATTCTCACCTCGTTCATCGTATGCGTGGCCGTAGGCGTCTTCTTCGGCTGGTACCCAGCAAAAAAAGCCGCCAACCTTGACCCCATCCAGGCGTTGAGGTACGAATAAGCCTTATTATTTATCTGCCCTACGTGTCAAATCCTACCACACACGCACAGATAGCCGGACTTATCCAACTACTATAGGCTTCGTTCTCTAGTATTTGTCCAGTATTTCTCCAGTGTTTGACTGGACAAATACTGGAGAAATACTGGACAAATACCGAACACCAGAGCCACAGGACCTGCGGCAAGGTATAGACGTAAAGTTATTTTATTTTCGCCCAGCTGTCTTTGAGGGTGCAAGTGCGGTTAAAGACCAGATGCTCAGGCGTTGAATCGCGATCGGTGCAGAAGTAGCCCATGCGCTCGAACTGGTAGCGCACAATGCCATCTTTCCACTTTCCGCTTTCCACTTCCCACTTCTTCAGCGCGGGTTCAAGTTTGGCTTGAACCACCCGCAGCGAGTCGGGGTTGAGGTTTTCGAGGAAGGTGTGGCCCTCTTCCACATCGTCGGGAGCCTCGACGGCAAAGAGGCGGTCGAAGAGGCGCACTTCGGCGTCGACAGCGTGCTTGGCGCTGACCCAGTGGATGGTGCCTTTGACCTTGCGGCCGTCGGGGGCGTCGCCGCCGCGCGTGGCGGGGTCGTAGGTGCAGTGGATGCAGGTGATGTTGCCCTCGGCGTCTTTCTCCACACTCTGGGCGGTGACGAAGTAGGCATAGCGCAGACGCACCTCCTGGCCGATGGCCATGCGGAAGTATTTCTTGGGGGCCACCTCCATGAAGTCTTCGCGCTCGATGTAGAGCTCGCGGCTGAAGGGCACCTGGCGGGTACCGTCGGCCTCGCACTCGGGATTGTTGACGGCGGTGAGCATCTCCTCCTGACCCTCAGGGTAGTTGTCGATGATGACCTTCACGGGATCCAAAACCGCCATGCGGCGCTGGGCCACCTTATTGAGGTGCTCGCGGAGGGAGAATTCCAGCAATCCGTAGTCAATGATGTTGTCGCGCTTGGCCACGCCGATGCGGTCGCAGAAGGCGCGGATGCTCTCGGGTGTGTAGCCACGGCGGCGGAAGCCGCAGATGGTCGGCATGCGGGGGTCGTCCCAGCCGCTGACGTAACCCTCTTTCACCAGCTGGAGGAGCTTGCGCTTGGACATGACTGTGTAGTTGATGTTCAAACGGGCGAACTCGTATTGGTGGCTGGGCCAAATGCCCAGATGCTCGATGAACCAGTCGTAGAGCGGACGGTGAATGTCGAACTCCAGCGTGCAGATACTGTGGGTGATGTGCTCTATGGAGTCGCTCTGACCGTGGGCATAGTCATACATCGGGTAGATGCACCACTTGTCGCCCGTGCGGTGGTGGTGGGCATGGAGGATGCGGTACATGATGGGGTCGCGGAACATCATGTTGGGATGCGCCATGTCGATTTTGGCACGCAACACCTTGGCTCCGTCGGGGAATTCGCCGGCACGCATGCGGCGGAAGAGGTCGAGGTTTTCCTCCACCGTGCGGTCGCGGTAGGGGCTGTTGGTGCCGGGGGTGGTCACGGTGCCGCGGCCGTCGCGAATCTCGTCAAGGGTCTGGTCGTCGACGTATGCCAGCCCCTTCTGTATCAGTAGCTCGGCCCACTCATAGAGCTGCTCGAAGTAGTCGGAAGCATAGTGCTTTTCGGCCCAGTCGAAGCCCAGCCAGTGGATATCCTCCTGGATGGAGTCCACATACTCGGTATCCTCCTTCACGGGGTTGGTGTCGTCGAAGCGCAGGTTGGTCTTGCCACCGTACTTCTTCGCCAGTCCGAAATTAATGCAAATCGACTTGGCGTGGCCGATGTGCAGGTAGCCGTTGGGTTCGGGCGGAAAACGGGTCTGGATGGCGGTGTACTTGCCCTCGCTCAGGCCCTGTTCGATAATCTCTTCAAGAAAATTCAGTTGCTTCTCTGCAGCATTGTTTTCTTCCATAGTAGGCTGAAAATTATAAAATTATATATAAATATTGTTTCAAAAACAATCTACAAAGATACATAAATTTTTAGAAGTTTCATTTTTTTGTGTATTTTTGCCAACCATTATGAAACGGACAATCTTTATTGCAACATTTTTTATTGCACTGACAACGAGCGCAATGGCGCAAATGGTAAGACTGAACGGCCAAGACTCTCGCAATGCATTGTGGTTCGACATGGACCGTGTGTTCAGCTACAACCAATACGAAAACACCCGTTGGGGCGGCGGTTTGCAATACGACATCGCCCTCGACAGCGTTCACTTCAAGACGCTGTCGCTGGGAGGCTATGTGGGCTATGGATACACCGATAGGCGATGGAAATGGGGTGTGAAGGTCGACCTTGCCGGGGCATCGAGAAGGGAGTCGCACACCTATGTCGAGTTCTTCCACGACCTGACAGGCGACGCCTCACGTATCCTGAACACCTTCAGACTGGTGAATTTCACCGAGACGGGCGCCTTTATGACACGCCTTTTCAGCGACACCTACCGCCTGACCGTGGGTCACAGCCGCAAGCTCACTTCGGCGCTGACGGCCGACCTCAGGCTACGCTTCTCGTCCGAGCGCTATATGCACAACTTCTACAATCTCCTCTACCCTGCCACACGCTCCGAGTTGCTGGCGATGCCGTCGACCCAATATGCAGAACTGATGCTCACGATGGCAATGACCAAGGGATGGACCGTTGAGACCACAGGCGGCCTCATAGGCGCCGAACATAGCGACGGTAGCGCTTTCGCACGGCTGCTGGCGCAGTACGACCGTACTGTCGATTTCGCTGTGTTCCGCTACCTGTTCTTCGCACAGGGCGGCATCACCACCCGCAATGTGCCCTATAGCCGCATGTTCGACCTCGGGGGCACCTGGGGCAGCTCGTTCTTCTTCAACCAGTCTATCCTCTCGGCACGCCCCAACGAGTTTACAGCCAACTACTTCACCATGGTAACCATGCGCCTCACACTGCAAAAGCCCCTCTTCGACTACTACAACCCCCTGATGCAGCTCGGCACAAGGCCCAACCCATTCCTGATACTCGATGCCGCCTGGGGGAATACGTGGGACAACCAGATGTTTATCACCCCCGACAAAGGCATTGCCGAGGTGGGTGCGGGTGTAGACGGCGTGCTGAGCCTTAGCCAGACAGACCTGGGCATCGGGGTAGTCTACCGCCTCACCCCTGCCGATGCCTACTACACCTTTGCCGACAAAAAAGACAATCTCTCCATCCTCTTCTCGATCGTCATCAACATGTGATAAATAAAATTATTGCACACACAATAATAATATATAAAAAGCGTTGTATAAAAAAAACTGTTTATGCACCTCTGGCAAATGAAGAAATACACCCTGTTACTCGCCTTGATGCTCGGCATGTCGGGCATGGCTGATGCACAGCAATATAAGATTACCTTCAAACTCGACGGCGCGACCGACACGATGCTTTATATAGGCCGCCATTTCCGCGACAAGTTCATCATTGTCGACTCGGCACGCTTCCGCAAGGACGGCAGCTACTGTTTCCAAGGCAAGCGCATCTGGAATCGCGGCATCTATGCCCTGGTGCAACAGGACCGCGAGAAGGCCATTGGGGATTTTTCCATCGACGACAGCCGCCAATTCACCATCACCGCCGACGCCAAACTGAGCCCCTCGTCGGTGAAGGTCAAAGGCAGCGAGTCGAACAGCCAGATGTTCAGCTATCTGTCTGTCGATGCCGATGCCAAGAAACAGATGGAGGAGATACGCAAACAGAAGAAAGACCCCGCCACCAAGACCCAGGCCGAGGCCGATGAGAAAGCCCTCATCGAGCGCATGAGAGCCTATATAGAGACCACACGTCATCCCAAGAAGCCCGTGCTCTACTTCGAATTGCTCAACTTCTTCGACGATGCCGATGTGCCCGACGAGGTGGAGGACAAGGCCTACTGGTTCCGCACCCACTACTGGGACCGCCTGTTTGGACCCGAGAAACTGCCCCTGCCAATAGAGGAGTTGATCTACACGCCCAACTTCTTCAACAAGGCAAACTACTTCTTCTTCGGTCTGCTCTACCATGCCGACAGCGACACCATCTGCAAGGAGATTGACCGTCTGGCCACCCTTATTGGCAACGACACCATGCTGCTGCGCTATGTGTTTGATTTTATTGAGCCCCGCTACTACCGCTCGACCCGCAACATCGGCTGGGACGCCGTGTGGTGCCACCTGCAGGCCGAGTACTACCAAAAGGGGCGCTGCCCGTGGGTCTCGGAGGGCAACCTCTACAATATGCGCCAAAACTATAGCCGTATACGCAAGAGCCTCATAGGTGTCCACGGCCAGGAGCTGTGGATGGCCGATACCAACCAAAGCTCGGACCCCAAGGACTGGATATCGAGCCACCGCTTCCCCACCAAATACGTGATACTGTGGTTCTGGGACCCCGACTGTCACCACTGCCAGGAGCAGAGCGCCGAGCTGAAGGTGCTCTACGACTCGCTGCTCACCGCCCCCTACAGGCCCTTCGAGGTCTACGCCGTGGGCTATGAGAGCGACGTGGCCAAATGGAAGAAATATGTCCGCGAGCACCAGTTCAACTGGATCAACGTCGGCGGCCCCAATGTCAATATCGACTACCAAGAGGCTTATAACATCCATGGTGCCCCCACCATGATAATCCTCAACGAGAGGCGTGACATCATCATGAACAAGGTTATCCCCATCAAGAGTCTGTTGAAGTTCCTGGAAGACTATGAGAAAAGAAGTAAAGGAGCAGAGTAGTAAAGGAGTATAGGAGAAATGGATATCATCAACATACTGCCCGACAGCGTGGCCAACCAAATAGCCGCCGGCGAGGTCGTCGACCGTCCCGCTGGAGCTGTCAAGGAGTTGCTGGAGAACGCCATGGACGCCGGCGCCACACAGATCGACCTCGTTGTCAAGGATGCCGGGCGCACCCTTATTCAGGTCATCGACAACGGTTGCGGTATGAGTGATGGTGACGCCCGCCTCTGTTTTGAGCGTCACGCCACCAGCAAGATACACCATGCCGACGACCTCTTCGCCATCCATACCATGGGCTTCCGCGGCGAGGCGTTGGCCTCCATAGCCGCCATCGCACAGGTGGAGCTCCGTACCCGTCTGCACGACAGCGAGCTAGGCACCTCGGTGGTGATTGAGGGGTCCCATATCGTCAACCAGCAGCCCATGGCTTGCCCTCCAGGCACCTCGCTGGCGGTGAAGAATCTCTTCTTCAATGTTCCCGCACGACGCAACTTTCTCAAGAAAGACAGCGTGGAGATGAGCCATATCGAGGAGGTCTTCCGTCGCATTACACTCATCCATTGTGATATAGGATTTACCTTGCAGAGCAACGGCAAGTTACTCTACGACCTCAAGGCCGGCAGCATGCTGCAACGCATCGGCCAACTATATGGAAGCCACTTCAAGGAACGTTTCTACAACGTCGAAGAGGAAACCGACCTGCTGCGCATCAAAGGCTTTGTGGGCAAACCCGAATATGCCCGCAAGACACGCGGCGAGCAGTACCTCTTTGTTAACGGCCGTTTCATAAAACATCCTGCGTTAAGCGCAGCGGTAGAGAAAGCCTATGCCGAAATGCTGCCCGACCACTCCTACCCTTCTTACTTCATTGGTCTACAGGTAGACCCATCGCGCATCGATGTCAACATCCACCCCACCAAGACCGAAGTGAAGTTTGTTGACGAACATGCCATGTTTGCCATCCTGCGTTCGACCGTGAAAAAGGCACTTGGACAGTTCACGCTGGCCACAGAGCTGAGTTTCGACACCCCGCCTGAGTTCAACATTCCACCAGCGCCCCGAGGATATACTCCCTCACAGCCGAAGATTAGCTACAATCCCAACTATAACCCATTCCGCGCCACCCCCACCCAAACGAATCTTCGTCTCTCTAAAGACCTTAACGACCTTAAGGGCCTTGACGACTCCGTCGTCCTTTCATCCCCTCTCACTTCCTCTCACACCCTTTCTCTCCCCCAAAACACTTGCATACAAGTGCAGTCACGCTATATTGTCACTGCACTCTCATCGGGTCTTGCTGTAATTGACCAGCAAAGAGCACACGAGAGGGTTCTCTTTGACAGACTTATTCAATCAGGCAATCAGTCAACTAAGCAATCACAGACGCTCCTCTTCCCTGTCAACTGCCAATTCTCGCCGGCCGATGCCGACCTCTTCAATGAATTGCTGCTCGACATACGTAGCTATGGCTTCGCGGTCGAGGCCCTCAGCCAAACCACCTTCGTTGTTACTGCAATACCTACCGATATTAAAGAGAGCGAGTTACAGGAGTGTTTCGACCAGATGTTGCTGGATTACAAGGGTTCCACCATGCAGCGCACTGTCAGTCGTAGTGAAGTCCTCTGCGCCTCACTTGCCCACCAGATGGCCATACGGCCTGGCAAAGTATTGAGCCAGGAGGAGATGCAGCAGCTTATGGCCGATCTCTTCGCCTGTCCTATGGCCGAAACTGCCCCTGGGGGCAAGAAAATAATCTCCATTGTTAAACCCGAAGAACTACTCAAATGACACAGTACCAACCCCGAGGATTCTCCATGCTGCCCACGGCAGTGAAACACCTGCTCATCATCAACGCGTTGGTTTTTGCCGCCGACTATGTGCTCAAACGCCAAGGCATTTTTATTGACAACTACCTTGCCCTCTTCAGTATGGGCTCGGGATATTTCAAGTTCTGGCAACCGCTAAGCTATATGTTCATGCATGCCAACTTCAGCCACATATTCTTCAATATGTTCAACCTATGGATGTTCGGTGCCGCGTTGGAGAACCTATGGGGTACCAAACGCTTTGTAGTCTATTACCTGCTCTGTGGCATCGGAGCGGGTTTGCTCTACTCGTTCATTCCAGGTATGCATATCACCGTCGGTGCCTCGGCAGCCGTCTACGGCCTCCTGCTGGCCTTTGGCATGACCTTCCCCAACGAGTACATCTACCTCTACTTCCTCATGCCCATCAAGACCAAATGGTTTATCACCGGCATGATAGCCATTGAAATAATACCTGTCTCTTATACACATCT
>LXOW01082532.1_pt1 | contig 48874 bp, 37 predicted proteins | sample 1368591 | NCBI WGS metagenome assembly LXOW01 (sample SAMN04884650, study PRJNA319009) | bovine gut metagenome | isolation source: Cow rumen | host: Bos taurus | place: Italy: Legnaro (PD) | collected 2014-07-09
TGGTAACGCTGAGCGCCAGTTCGTTTACCTACAACGGCGTACAGCAGCGACCGGGTGTGACAGTCAGTGACCATGACTTCCTGACATCTAACGACTATTATATAACCAACGAAGGTGGCGTAAACATCGGCTCCTACAATGTTATCATCACAGGTAAGAGCAACTATACAGGAACGGTGACCAAGCAGTTCAGCATCACGCCGCTCAGCCTGAACGACGCCAATATCGTGCTTTACGAGATGGCCAGCAACATCTACGACGGAAAGCCCAAGAACCCAGGAGTACGTGAGGTAACCGTCGGCACACTGGTAGTTCCGACAACCGGCTATACCACCAGCGTATCGCCAAACATCAACGTAGGCACAGTAACCGTGACGGTGACCGGTAAGGACAACTTCACGGGCTCGGCAGAAACCACGTTTGTCATCATGCCGAAGCCTCTAACCAGCAGTATGATGACACTGACACCGACGGTATTCAACTACAACGGTACGGTACAGAAGCCTAGCGTAACCGTAAAGGACGGCAAGGTGATACTGACCGAGGACACGGACTACACGCTGACCAACGAGGGTGGCAAAGAGGCCGGAACCTACGAGGTGACCGTGAAGGGTATCGGCAACTACACCGATGAGGCCACACAGTCGTTCATCATTGTAAGCAGTGGTGCAAACACCTTTGTGGTGACCCTGGAGACCAGCGAATACACCTTCGACGGCACAGCACACAAGCCTGCAGTGACGGTAACGATGGAAGAAAGGACGCTGAGCGAAGGAACGGACTATACCCTGACATACAGCAAGAACACCAATGCCGGAACGGCTCTGGTCACGGTGAAGGGCGTAGGCGACTATACCGGTGAACAGGTGAAGACCTTCACCATCCTGCCGAAGGCTCTGACTGACGCAATGGTAACACTCGACAAGACTTCCTTTATCTACAACGAGAAGGTACAGAAGCCGGAAGTGACCGTTGCAGACGGCACCATCATGACTGCGGACGACTATACCGTGACCAACGACGGTGGTACGGATGAGGGCACCTACCAGGTAGTGGTTACCGGACAGAACAACTACAAGGGTGTGGTTATCAAGTCGTTCACCATCACCCGTGAGGAGATTCACGGCGACGACGACCCAGAACATCCTGACGAGAAGCCTATCACCTACACGCCAACCGAGGAAGGTAGCGACGAGGTGAAGGTTTCGAGCCTCGAAGGATCTGAGACCGAACTGGAACAAATCACAAGTGTGACTATTCCTGCTACCTGTACCACTAACGGAAAGACCTATTCCGTAGTGGGTGTTTCAGCCAACGCCTTTGCCAACGTGCCCAACCTGACAGACATCTATCTGCCCGACACGGAAGAGCCGCTGGAGATTGCCGAAGATGCCATTCCCACATCAGTCACCGTACACACTACCCTAGCCCTGCTTGACGACTACGCACTGATGCCCAGTCTGTCGGAGAACTTCAAGGCTGGCAAGATAAAGGCTACCGTAACGGCGAAGAACCGCTACTGGACCTTCTCGAGTGGTGTCGATGTATATGTGCCGGACGGCGTTTCGGTGTACATTGTCCATGAGCGGAACAATGCCGCAGTGACCATCGTAGAACTGTCGGACAACGACCTGACAGTGGGCGGACAGCGTATCATCAAGCACAACAACGGCGTACTGATCGGCAGTGATGGTAACGAGACTCTTTACGACCTCGTGGCCTGCGGACGACGCATGAGCAGTGGAAGCACCATCACCACGGACGACTTCAAGGACTACGGTTCACAGAACTGTCTGGTACCCGTCATCGTACCGACTCACTTCGATAAAGGCTACTACTTCTTGAGGAACAACGAGTTCTACAGCATCCAGGAGGAGGGCGAAGACGTGAAGGTACCTGCCGGAAAGGCTGTGCTCTACTTGCACCAGGCAGCTTCCAGTCCGTCGTACAGCTCTGTTATCCAACTGGTGAACACGGGCGAGATCACGAATATCAACGGTGTTGAGCGTGATGCCGACGAGGGCGACTGGTATGACATGAGCGGACGTAAGCTCAACGGTCGGCCCACGAAGAAAGGTGTTTACATTCAGAACAACAAGAAAATCGTAATCAGATAAAAATGCGTATTATGAACAAGAATATTCTTTTCGCCATCATGTCACTGCTGTTGCTGGTAACAGCCTGCAACAAGAATGATGATATTGAGAGAGTGCAGTCGATGGTATTTGTCCCGGAACACAGCAGCGGTTGCATCCGTGTGGACGGGACCAGCCCGATGACGTTACGCTACCGTGTTGAACCCAAGAAGATGATACCGGAACTGGTAAACAACAGCAAGGCATTCACCTTTGAGAGCAAGTCGCTCAGCGAGACGCCGTCGCTCACCATCAACACGATAACAGGTGATGCCACCAGTGGTGTGCTGACACTGGAAGTGACGCCAAGCGCAGGGTTCGAGCATAACGGCGACTATGCCTTTGCACTGCACTACAGCAACGACGACACCGGATTCACCAGTGCCTTTACCCCCGTCTTGGTGGTGGTACACCCCACCAACCTGACTTTTGGAGGTATAGACATCACGCAGCCGCTCATTGCCGGCAACACCTACAAGCTAGAGCCCGTCTTCACACCGACGTACACGACGGAGAAGGGTGTCACATGGGCTTCGAGCAACACGCAAGTAGCCACTGTGGACGAGAACGGCCTGTTAAGCCTGTTGGACAACGGCCAGACAACCATCAGCATTACGTCAACAGACAATCCGGACATCGGATATAGCATCACCATCACCGTGTCGGGAGGTAACATTCCTGTCAATCCAGGCGACGGGACAGGACAGGACCAAGCGGAATAATAGCGGAACAGGCAGGCAATAAACGGCTTGCCTGTTCGTTATTATATACGTATGCGAAAGATATTGCACCTGACAATAGTATGTGTGGTCTCCATATTCCTCATGGGATGTGGAGCCGAGGCGGCTATGAAAAAAGGCGACAGGTTCTACGCATTGGGCGAATACTTCGACGCGGCCGGACAGTATAGGAGGGCTTACTCGCAGACACCTGCCAAAGAGCGAAAGTTGCGAGGCCAGCGGGCACTGAAAATGGCAGAGTGCTACCGACGCATCAACTATACGCAGAAGGCCATTGCAGCGTATAACAATGCCGTTCGCTATAAGCAGACAGACTCGATGACCTACCTGTATCTGGCTCAGCAGCTGATGAAAAACGGACAGTACAAGGAGGCGGAGCGGTGGTTCATGACGGCACTGGACTCTGCCCCCGTCTATCAGCTTTCTCCCGCCAAGCTACAACTCATCAACACAGGCCTCCGCTCGGCCCGACAAGCCCCACAATGGAAGAAGGAGGGCAGCGACTATACCATCAAGCGCGAGAATTTCTTTAATTCACGCAGGGCAGACTACTCGCCCGTACTGGGTGGCGAGGACAGCGACCGGCTGTACTTCACCTCGACACGCAACCAGGCGAAGGGTGACGAGCTGAGTGGCATCACGGGAACGAAGAATGGCGACATCTTCTACTCGCAGAAAGACGACAAGGGAAAATGGCAACGCCCGGAGGTGATAGACACTGAACTGAACTCGGACTACGACGAGGGGGCTTGTTGTCTGTCGCCCGACGGAAGGACGATGTACCTGACGCAATGTAAGACCGACCCTAACTATCCGCGCTATGCCATGATAGTAACCAGCCAGCGGTCGGACGCGGCATGGAGCAAGAGCACCGAACTGCAACTGACACGCGACACGCTGTCGGCCTTTGCACACCCTGCCGTGTCGCCCGACGGACAATGGCTCTACTTTGTGAGCAACATGCCGGGGGGATTGGGTGGCTACGACATCTGGCGCGTACAGCTGACCACCAGCGGCACTGGTGCCATAGAGAACCTGGGAGCACCCATCAACACGCCGGGCGACGAGCTGTTTCCCACTTTCCGACCGAATGGTGACCTCTACTTCTCCAGCAATGGACATGAGGGAATGGGAGGACTGGACATATACATTGCTCGCAGGGCGAGCAATGAAATGAGAAATGAGAAAGGAGAAATGAGAAATGACGACGCTGCCCATTCCTCATTTAAAATTACCCATCCGGGGTTCCCATTGAACTCGCAGGGTGACGACTTCGGAATGACGTTCGAGGGCATGAAGAACCAGGGATTCTTCTCGAGCAACCGAGGCGACGGAAAGGGCTGGGACCATATCTACTCGTTCTACAATCCGGAGATTATCCAAACGGTGAAGGGCTGGGTGTACGAGCAGGACGGCTACGAGTTGCCACAGGCGCTGGTGTACATGGTGGGCAACGACGGTACCAACCTGAAGCTGAGCGTGAAAGGCGACGGGTCGTTCACCCAGGAGATTAAGGCTGGGGTGGACTACGTGCTGCTGGGTACGTGCGCGGGGTTCCTGAACCACCAGGAACACATCAAGGTGGAGCCGGTAAAGAAGTCGGAGGAATATGTGCTGCAATTCCCGTTGGCATCCATCACGGCACCGGTGCTGATAGACAATATCTTCTATGACTTCGACAAGGCTACGCTGCGACCGGAGTCAACGGCTGCGCTGGACCAACTGGTGACGCTGCTGAACGAGAATCCCAACGTGACGATAGAGCTGTCGGCCCATACGGACTACAAGGGTTCATCGGAATACAACAAGCGACTGAGCCAGCGAAGGGCGGAGTCGGTAGTAAGATACCTGACGGAACATGGTATCAAGAACGACCGGCTGACCCCCGTGGGCTATGGCAAGGAGCAACCGAAGGTAATTCGTAAGAAGGTGGCTGAGCGCTATCCCTTCCTGAAAGAAAACGACGTCCTGACGGAGGAATACGTCAAGACGCTGAACGAAGAGCAACAGGAACAGTGTAACCAGCTGAACCGTCGCACGGAGTTCCGTGTGTTACGCACTACTTACGGGTTGTTTCCGAAGAAATAATCTCACCAGTACCCACAAACAACAGGCCGAAGACCACGCTGAACAGCATCATCAGGTTGATGCTGAATGATTGTGCAGCCATTGTACGCAGCATGACTTCCAGGTGGACAGCCAACAGCTCCCAACCACGGAATACCACAAACAATATCACGAAGACGGAGACACAGAACACCGTCCACAGACGGGTAATCGTGTGAAGCCAAATGCCGGATGCCTGAAGTTTTCCTTCTGTCGCAAGACGTTGCATCACGCACTCGGTGAAGCCATCGTCCTCAACCTTCTGATGAGCTGCCTCGCTGAAGAACTGCCGAAGCAACTGTTCGTCTTTATCTATCATATCCATTCTGTCTTAAATAAGTTGCTAATTTTTCTTTGCCCCGAGACAGGTGTGACTTCACCGTGCCTTCCTTGAGTCCAGTTATCTTGGCAATACCTGCTATGTCATAGCCATCGATAAGTTGTAGTGTGATACACGTCCGTTCGTCAGGCTTCAGCAGAGCCAACGCAGCATAGAGATCCATTTTAAATGAGGAATGAGAAGTGAGAAATGAGGAATGATCATTTTTCATTTTATCATTTACATTTCTCATTTCTAATTTATCATTTCTCATTTTCCTGCAGTTGTCGTAGAACACGTTGTAGGCAATGCGCATCAGCCATGTCTGGAACGAGGCCAAACCGCGGAAAGAGCGGATATTAGTGTAAGCCTTGATGAAGGTGTCCTGTGCCAAATCGTCGCTCAGCTGACTATCTCCCAGCGTCTGGCTCAGGAAGAACCGGCGCACAGGTGACTGGTAACGGCGTACGAGCTCGTCGAAAGCCCGTTTATTGCCGAATACCGCCACCTGCGCAACAAGAGAGATATCAGTTGTCTTTGACATTTTGACGATAGACGATTACAAGTTGCTAATCGCGTTCTTCTCAGGCATTACTATCCAAGCCACGATGTAGAAGAGGAGTCCTGAGAAACAAGTTGCCAACGTCAGGAAGGCATAGCCCAGGCGGACTGCCACAGGGTCAAAGTCCAGGTATTCAGCGATACCGGCGCATACACCGGCAATTACACGATCGTTTGAACGTTCTAATTTCTTTGTCATAGTCGTATTCTTATTAGTTGATGTCTCTACTTTTCTTTTCCGCCATCTTGCCAGCGACAATCTTTCCGAGTCCGATGCAGAACACCAGTGCACCGATGCCAAAGCCAACTTCACCAGCGGTCAACCCGAGGAAAATCATCAGTCCCACACCTACAAAGCACTGGCGCAAGCCCTTCTGATATTCATCTTTGATATCCGTTGATTGCTCGTTTAGCAACTGGTCGGGAATAGGCTGTCCTTGCTGCATGGCCATCTGTGCCAGACGCATCTTCTCCTTGCGGTTCTTGTTAATGAAATAGAACAGGGCAATAATGATGAGCACGGGAGCCAGGACAAAGAGGATGAAAAGCACGCCCAGCACAAACAACATACCTGCGAAATCCTTACCATCCATCTGACTGAAGAGACTGCCAACGATGCTTTCCAGGTCATCACCATCAACATCATACGTCGTAGATGTCGTGCTCCATGGTGATGTACGGGTGGTAACGGTGACCTTTCTCGTCACGGTGGCAGTATCCGCACTTGTAGTATCCGAAAAGACCTCGATACCACCCTGATTGGTCGAATCTACCTGTTCTTTACGGGGTGTATGACGGTGCTTCTGTCCTGCTGCCTGCAAGCCCATACTGAGCGTAAGCAGCAATGTCAATGTAAATAATACCTTCTTCATACTCAATTCTATCATTTATGTTAGTTTGTTTTGTTTTCACTTGTTGACGATGCGGGTGCCCTCGCCAATGTCCAGCTTTTCAGTGTGCATATCGCCAGAACCACGAACGTAGGAATTATAGCGCTTGACAGCACCGGACAGCGTGATGTCGCCAGAACCCGTCAAGCGTGACTCCACTTCACCACTATCGTCAAAGCGCATCTTGATGTCGCCGGAGCCTACCAAGTCCACTAAAGAGCGCAGGGTCTTCACATGCTTTACCTCTACATCGCCCGAGCCTACCAGCGACACATTGACCTGGTCGCAGATAATGTCGGCAAATTCAATGTCGCCAGAGCCTCTCAACACAATATCGAGACTGTCGGTATCCAACAGCTTCTTGCACTCAAAATCGCCAGAGCCTTTCAACTCGATGCCGAGGAAATCGGGAGAGGTCACATAGACCGTCACTCCGTCGCTATCAGAGATGCCCATATTCAGGAATTTGTTACTGCCCTTCATATTGACCACCAGTTTATTGCCTTCCACACGGGTCTGCACATCATCAATCACCTTCTGAGGAGCCTTCACCACCACAGAGAACGAGTCGGCCTGCTCATATTTCACATCCAGCGAGCCTAACAGCTCTATGCGCTCAAAGCCCTTCAGTGGACGCTGTTCCTCCGCCTGTGCCTTCACACTTTTGGTAAAATGTACGCTACAAGCGGTCAGCATTGCAAGAGCCATAACAGATAATAATACCTTTTTCATACCTTTACATTTTTGAATTCTTTGTCTGTTTGACGGAATCCTTGCCAAATTAGTTGCAAAGGTGCAATTTTTTTTTTAATTTTGCAAGCGAATGGCACAATTACCACTTCAATTCACCGAATATACGCGCCAACTGATGGGTGCGGAGCGCTTCGAGCGATACCTAAAATCGTTTGAAGAGCCTGCTCCTGTCAGCATCCGACTAAACCCGAGGAAGGGGTTAGAGGTTAGAGGTGAGAGGTTAGAGGTTAGAGGTGAGCCCGTGGATTGGTGCCGAGGGGGCTATTACCTGAAGGAGCGTCCCAATTTCACTATGGACCCTCTGTTTCATGCGGGTTGCTACTATGTGCAGGAGGCTGCCTCTATGTTTCTCGACGAAATCATCCGCCAACTCATTCCTCATTTCTCATTTCTCATTTCTCATTGTTTAGACCTCTGTGCGGCTCCTGGTGGGAAGTCCACCCTACTCCGCTCAGCCCTTCCAGCAGATTGCGTGCTCTACTCCAACGAGCCCATTCGCAACCGGGCCAGCATCCTCCTGGAGAATGTGACGAAGTGGGGCTATGAGAATCACATCGTCACCAACTGTTATCCGCGCGACTATCGCAAGGCGAAGATGAAGTTCGATCTGATTCTGTGTGACGTGCCCTGCTCAGGCGAGGGAATGTTCCGCAAGGACGAAGCCACCATCCGCGAGTGGAGTCCCCAGCAGGTGGAGAAGTGCTGGCAGTTGCAACGGGAGATTGTTGCCGATGCCTGGGCCTGTCTGAATGAGGGGGGATTCCTGATATACAGCACGTGTACCTTTAATACAAAGGAGAACGAGGAGAACATCCGTTGGATACTCAATGAGTATGATGCGGAAGTGCTGAAAGTAGAGATAAAGACCGAGTGGAACATTACGGGGTCATTGCTCGAGGGATTCCACGAGCCCGTCTATCGCTTCATTCCTGGCATCAGTCGGGGCGAAGGACTTTTCGTTTGCGTGATACGCAAACAAATGAGAAATGAGAAAGGAGAAATGAGAAATGGAGCTCCGCGTTCCTCAGTTAGGAACATTTCTTCATTGAATCATTTACATGCTTCTTTTCTCACTCCTCATTCCTCATTTAAAGTTGACCTTTCCTACCAAGATGCCATGAAGTTCCTGCGGGGTGAGACATTGACATTCTCACCCGACACTCCACGGGGCATCGTAGAGGTCAGCTTCGACGGACATCCCTTAGGACAGATGAAGAACATCGGGACACGAGCTAACAACCTGTACCCCAAGGAATGGAGAATAAAAACAACACATATACCCACAGAATACGAACCTATACTTAAAAAGATATGAAACAATACTTAGACATACTGAACCGTATCCTGACGGAAGGTACGCAGAAAGGTGACCGTACAGGCACCGGTACCATCAGCATCTTTGGTACACAGAGCCGTTATAACCTGGAAGACGGTTTTCCACTGCTGACGACCAAAAAGCTGCACCTGAAGTCTATCATCTACGAATTACTGTGGTTCCTCAAAGGCGACACGAATGTAAAATACCTGCAGGAACATGGTGTCCGCATCTGGAACGAGTGGGCTGATGAGAATGGTGAACTGGGACCCGTCTATGGTCACCAGTGGCGCTCATGGCCCGACTACAACGGCGGGGTTATTGACCAGATACAATATGTGGTGGACCAGTTGAAGAACAACCCTGACTCGCGCCGTATGATTGTCTCTGCATGGAATGTGGCCGAGGTCAACAAGATGGCGTTGCCTCCCTGTCATACAATCTTCCAGTTCTATGTAGCCGACGGACGACTGTCATTGCAGCTTTATCAGCGCTCGGCAGACACCTTCCTGGGTGTTCCGTTTAACATTGCGTCGTATGCCCTATTGCTGCAGATGATGGCACAGGTGACAGGATTGAAGGCGGGCGACTTTATCCATACCACAGGCGATACCCACCTCTACCTGAACCATCTGGAGCAGGCTAGGCTGCAACTGACCCGCGAGCCGCGCGCCCTGCCTACCATGAAGATTAATCCTGACGTGAAGAGTATCTTCGATTTCCAGTACGAGGACTTTGAACTAGAGGGGTACGACCCCTGGCCACATATCAAAGCGGAGGTGAGCGTATGATTAGTATTATTGCAGCGGTGGCGAAGAACAGAGCCATCGGATTCGAGAACAAGTTGATATACTGGTTGCCCAACGACTTGAAAAGATTCAAGGCGCTGACAACGGGCCACACCATCATCATGGGTAGGAATACCTATCTCTCGTTGCCCAAGGGGGCACTGCCCAATCGCAGAAATGTCGTGCTGAGCACCACTGTCAAGGAGTTGCCGGGTTGCGAGGTTTTCCCTACTCTGGAGGCAGCCCTCAAGAGTTGTAAGGGTGACGAGGATGTTTATATCATAGGAGGTGCCCGCGTGTATGAGCAGGCTATGGCTTTAGCTGACCGCCTTTGCCTGACAGAAGTGGACGACACACCCAAGGAAGCGGATGCTTTCTTCCCAGACTATAGCGATTGGAAAATAGACAAAAAAGAAGCCCATCCCAAGGATGAGCGTCACGCCTACGACTACGCCTTCGCAGACTATATCAGGTAATCATAATTCTTTCTCTGAAAGCGAGCAAAGCTCGAGTCCTAATTACTAATTTCTAATTACTAATTTTCTTCTGCGTCGCAGAATAGTTGATATTCAGTGCTCCTGCCTTGCGTAGAGCTTGCTTCACATCATTGATAACCCCCATCTCCGTTTCGCGGTCAGCGCGGATAGTCACCACCATGTTCTGACGGTCGGACTCTGACATCTTACTGCGCTCATGGGCTATCTCCTGGGGCAGTTGTTCTACACTGACGTAGCGGTCGTTAAGCTGGATGCGCGTCTCGTTGCTAACCACCTCACCCTGTGCATCAACAGGCTTACCAATGAAAATATAGACCAGACCGGCCTTATTGGCGGTCTTAGACAACTCTGTACCCTGAGGTACCTCGACACTAACCTTGGGATTGACGTCACGCATGTGGGTGACAATCATAAAGAAAAAGAGAACAGTGAAAATCAAATCGGGCAAAGAGGCCAAGTTCAGTCCTGGCACTTCGCCATGTTTTTGGGGACGGAATCTACTCATCTCTTACTCCTTCTCTAATCCGCATCGGACGGATGTTCAACTTACGATAGGCTGCCACAATGGCATTCTGCATCTCGAAATAAGCGTTGTAGCTGGTCTGGCGGTCAGTCTCCACAGCAATGACATACTGGTCGGTCATTCTCGAAGCCAAGAACGACTCCGCCTGCTGTTGCAGTTCAGGAAGCGTCACTTTCCTGTCATCACAATAAAGCACATCGTCAGCATCAATCCTTACCTGTAGCACATTGCTACGACTGATGTCACGCTGCTCCTGCTGATGCTCGTCAACAGGCGGGAGCTTGCGACCCAGTCCCTTGTCGGAAGTCATCGACGAGGTAACCAAGAAGAACACCAGCAACATAAACGAGATGTCAGCGGTTGATGTTGTATTGAGTTCGGGGACGTCCCTATGCCTACGCCTAATCATCACTATCAACTATCAGTTATCAACTATCAACTAGGGCTCTGCCCGCTATTTATTGAGCCAAAAGGAACGGATAGCAGAGACTATGGTTGCTACTACAGCCACACCCAAAGCGATATACATCAGCCACAGCATCACTTCTGCCAAGAGATAATTACCCATATCAGCCATTACTCATTCTCCTTTCTCATTTTGTATGCAGTAACAGAATCCATGAATACGATTGCGCCTTCTTCCATCTGTGCGGTGAGGTGCTCTATCTTAGAGAGGATGTAGTTGTAGAAGAACTGGAGGATGACAGCCACAATAATACCGAAGATTGTGGTAATCAAGGCGACCTTCATACCCGCAGCGACAATCGTAGGACTGATGTCACCTGCCGTCTGGATGCGGTCGAAAGCCATCACCATACCTATGACCGTTCCGAGGAATCCCAAAGAGGGAGCCACTGCGATAAACAAGCGAATCCAGGTACATCCTTTTTCCATGTTGTTAATCTGCACTGCTCCATAGTTGGTAAGTTGGCGGTCAATCTGCTCAAGGGGCTCCTTGATATGCAGCAATCCCTGGTAGCAGATGCTGGCTACAGGACCACGAGTATTACGACACAACTCCTTGGCACCAGCCACATCGTTATGCTCCAGACGCTCGTCGATGTCATGCATCAGTTTCTTGGTCTTAACCTCAGAGAGCGTGAGGTAGATAATGCGTTCAATACAGAAGGCCAGGCCCAGCACCAATGCCAAAGCCACCAGCGACATAAAGCCGGCAGAGCCTTCGATAAACTTACGCTTCAACTGCTTGTGCAAGCTGCCGTCTGCCTCTGAAGCATCATCCATATTGCCCAATTCTGCGTCAATCACTGCCATCGCTGAGTCAGCCTGCAGACTGTCTGCCTGCATCGTATCGGGCAGTGCCGCAACGCTATCTTGGGCGCTGACAGGAACTACAGCTAATAAACTGAGCATGAAAAACAAAAGAAGTATTTTTCTCATCTTGACTGATTTTGCCTGCAAAGGTAATAATAAATCGGCAATAAAAGCACAACGTTTCAAAAAAACTTGTTATTCTCTACTACCTATTTATTAATATGGGCAACATACTGAGCAGGAGTCTGACCTGTGAGCTTCAAGAAGATGCGATGAAAATAATTACGGCTACTGAAGCCAGACTGCTTTGCGATGATGTCAATAGACCAATCAGGATGCTGAGCCAACAGCTGTTTGGCATACTCTACACGGAGGTGTTGCAACCAGTCACTATAGGATTCGAAACCCTCTGCCTGATACCAGGCGCGTAAAAGTCGTTGAGGAACATGCATGGCAGTGGCAGCCATAGCCACCGTCACGTTGCTGTGCAGATGTCCATCGGAGGCCAGCCATTGGTCAACGGCCAAAGTCACACGCTGACGTTCCAAATCACTAATAACGGAGTCGTTCTTGGTCGTCGTATCTGACAGTCCCTCGTCACTTGCATTCTGTTGGGCCATCTCCACCTGATAGGAATCGTTACCCACACAATAACAGATAAAGCTGAATACGATGTAATATATGGAGAAAAAGATGAGAAAGGCATAGACAAGCAAGGGCAGACCTGAGCTGAAAATCAGGAATGGCACACCGAAAGCCATTAACGCCATCAGGACGATACTCTGGTTCATCCAGTGCAACAGGTGGTGCGTATGATGTTCGTAATAATCGTTCAGCATGTTTTTCAACTGGCGATTACTTCGGATAAGCCGGCAGGTATAATATAACTGCATCAGACAATAGAAAAGCGCAGCAGCATATTCTGCCCAACGCATCCACGGGCTGTCTGTCAAAACAGCGCCCGATTGATAAGCGGCAATAGAAAGAGATGCTACAGTCAGTGCCCATCCAACCAACCCCACCAACACATCACGCCTCAGCAAACGCCCCTTTTGTTGCAGGTTGAGAATCGCCAAGCTAAACAGGCAAGAACAAGGAACGAAGAACAGGAGGTTCACCATCACCGCCTGTGTGACACCCATCTGACGGAAGCCAAAGGTATATTGAAGCAAGAACTGAACGGCAACCAGGGCAGTACCTCCCACCATGAGCCATCGCGACCGGTTCAATACTGGTTCAGTCATGACACGACGAGGCAACAACACGATTAGTGTCACTGCCAGCAGTGACATCAGCACCATCGCAGAAAATTGCATCTCTGTCATTCCTATCTTAGTTTTCGCGCCACAAAGTTACGAAATTTCTATAAAAACGGCAAGAACGTTGTATAAAATCATGATTTTACACACCAAAAATCGTGATTTTACACATAAACTCATGTTTGTGAGAAACATCTTTCCGCATTTAAGTGTAATTTTGCCATCGAAAAAAAACGAAATGCAATCGATAATAAAAATGAAAATATGATCGGCCATAAACCTCCATTTATGTTAAAAAGTCACCATTACTCCATCATCTTGTTGTTTGCAGCAATTGCGCTGTTGATCTTCTCCTGCAAAAACAGCAGAATCAAACAAGTCTCAGGAAACGACTCCATCAACTGGACGGATTCGACTTACACACTTTTTCAGAAGGTGTTGACCTTGTATGCCAACAACCAAGCAGATTCACTTGAACACCTTGCTGATGAAGCAATGGCTCTCTGCGAAGAGCACCAGCAATGGAGATATTATTATCTGATATGGGAAAGCAAGGCTGAAACCTACATTTGGAACAACCGGTTTGACAAAGCTGCAGAAGAGGCTAAGAGAATGCAAGATGATTCAAAACGCCGAAATAACGACTATGGTGATTTCATCTCACACCGCCTGCTAGGCACCGGCTATCTATATCTTAACAAATACGAAGACGCAGAGAAATACCTCCGCTTGGCTATCACAAAATATCCCGTTGACGGGAAAACAGGCGGACTTGTTAAGATATACAGTAACCTTGGCCAGGCCTTGGCAGCCCAGAACCATTACGATGCTCTCGACAGTGTCTTGACAGAGTGGGATGCCATTATTAGTAAATATCCTGTGAAACGTGGTGCGAAAAAAGCCGATGTGTATGCGAACTGGCATGAACAATACCAAGTCAGGCTGACAGAATATCATATAGGTGTAAAAGACTATCAGGCTGCAACTCTGGCCCTCGATTCTGCAGAATACTATGAAGTAATAGACGGCAACTATATCGACAACCTGTCCGACATCTGCAAACTAAGGTGTGAGCTTTCCCGTCTTCAAGGCAATTTCCTGGAAGCATTCAAAAGGAGTAATCAGCTCAAGGAAATGGCTCAAAAACTGAAGAACGTTCAGTACATGACGATAGCACTTAAAGAACGGGCCGACGCATTAGAGGGATTAAAATGGTATGAAGAGGCACTGAAAGCCAGACATGAGTTAGAAGAATACAAAGATTCATTAGCCCAGGCAGACCTTCACAACGATTTAGGCAATCTGAGCAAATGGCTTGACGTGAACGAGCTCCAGACACAGAACGAGCTGTTACAACAACGCTCCCGTTTTACCACAGGCGGCATTGCGATGATATTGGGCATAGGAGCCATCCTTGTCTTTCTGATGCTAAACAGCCGGTGGAACCGCACGTTGGAAGTCAAGAATTTTCAGTTGCAGCGTGAGCGTAACGTGGTAGTGGCCCAGAACAAGCAGTTAGAGATAGAGCGTGACCACGCCGAGGCCGCCTCGCGAGCCAAGACCAGTTTCATGCAGAGTATGACACATGAAATCAGGACACCGCTGAACTCTATCAATGGTTTCACCCAGGTGCTCACCATTCCTGGTATTGACCTCCCAGAAGCAGAGCGAGTGGACCTCTGCCTGCGTATCCAAGAGAACACCCGACTCCTAACCAACGTGCTCGACGACCTCATCCTCATCTCCGACATGGAGAGCCGGACAGAGCTTCCTGCTCCAGAGCCATGTCTGCTTTCTGCCCTTGCCATGCAGGCAGCAGATGCCATTCGCCCGATAGTCGATAGTAAAGTGACCCTGGAATGCTCCAGCAACCTTCAAGACGAGCAGATGGTTACAACCCATTATAATCTGATTCACACCGCACTGATGAAACTGCTTGACAATGCTGCCAAATTCACCAAGGAAGGCCATATATCCCTTACCGTCAACAAGGAAGATCGCCATCTCCACTTCTCGGTAACAGATTCCGGACCAGGCATTCCCCAAGACAAGGCAGAAGAGATTTTTGAACGCTTTGTCAAGTTGGACAGTTTCACACAAGGTACAGGACTCGGTCTGACCATTGCCCGCATGATTGCCGAAAGACTCGGTGGAACACTCACGCTCGACACCAGTTATACAGGTGGTGCCAAGTTTGACTTTGTCATTCCCACCGCATAATTAGTAGTCCGAAATTCTCACAACATAATCATAAAACGCATGAAAGAGAAGCTTTTTTCACTGGTAGGTTTTTCAACACAACGACACAACCTGAAGGAGGAAATCCTTTCCGGAATCACCACCTTCATCACCATGTCATATATTCTGGCACTCATCCCCTCGATGTTCACACCCATGGCTGCAAAAGGGTTCCCTATCGACTCGCTGTTTACCGCCATTGCGCTCTCAACCATCATCGGCACACTGCTTATGGCTTTCCTTGCCAAGCGCCCGTTTGGTCAGGCACCCGGACTGACACTCAACCTGTTCTTCACGCAAACGCTCTGCATATCACTGGGATACCCTTGGCAGTTTGCACTCACTGCCGTACTCATTGAAGGTGTACTGTTTGTGATGCTCTGCCTGAGTAACATGCGACAGATTATCTTCGACATGGTGCCCACATCCTTGAAGCACGCCATTGCCGTGGGCATCGGATTCTTCATCGCCATGATCGGATTCAAGAACAGCGGCATACTGGCCGACGGTACCATTTTCAATCACATGAGCACGCTGACCAGTACGCCCTCCGTCCTATTCCTCATAGGTCTCGTACTAGCCGGCATTTTCACCATCATGCGGATAAAAGGCGGACTATTGCTCAGCATTGCCATCGTTACTATCCTCGGCATACCGCTGGGTATCACCAAAATGCCAGACACCATTTTCGAAACACCTTCATCGCCCACCCCACTCTTCTGCCAATTCTCATGGGAGTATCTGATATCTCCCGACCTCTGGGTGTGTGTGCTCATCATGCTTTTTTTTGACGTATTCGACAGTCTTGGCACCATCGTGGGCGTGATGGCCAATGCAGGACTTATCCGCAAAAACGGGCGTATTCCGCGCATTCAGATGATTATGCTCAGCGATGCACTGGGCACCGTGGCGGGAGCCTGCCTGGGTTGCAGCACGGTAACGACCTACGTAGAGAGCGCCACGGGAGTGGCCGAAGGCGGACGCACCGGACTTTCTGCACTCACCATTGCACTGTGCTTCCTGACCAGTCTTTTCCTTGCGCCACTGTTCCTGGCCATTCCGACTGCAGCCACTGCCCCCGTCATGGTCATGGCCGGTTATTACCTCTTCGGGTCGGTACGTCATATCAGCCTTACCAAGCCCATAGAAACCCTGCCGGCCTTCCTGACCATCCTGCTGATGACCGTTACCGGCAGCATCACCGACGGCATCGTTGCAGGACTCTTCACCTATATCGTCTTCACTTTCGTAGAAAGCATCTCCATCAAAATCAGAAAGGCAAGAAAACAGGTCATAGAATGACGCTACCCACATGGAACAGCAATTATATCATCTTACCCTGCTTTTGTCCGGCATCACCTGCATAGTGATGGCTACGGCACTTTCATACAATAACTTCTACTACCGCGACTATCGTATCTACAAGCGTAGTCGCCTGCTGACAGCACTGACCCTTACCACCTTTGGCATCGGTTTCCTGCTACACCTTTACTTTGGCTGGCGCACCTGCTGGCCATCGGCCGCCACGGCACTCTCCGTCACCTACTTCCACATTGGCGGCACCATGTTGTCGTGGAGCCATACATCATTGCTCAACCCGGAATACCTGAACCGGTTCAGGGTCATCCGCGACATGACGGCCCTCGTCGTCAACATCGTGACGCTATGGACAGGCGTATTCTTTGACATCAGCTTCCTGACAGGAATAGGCATCGGCATATTCCTTACCCATGTCACCTGGATGAGCACCGATTTCCTGCGCACCTATCTCCGCGTAAGCCGACTGGTCCGCCAATTGCCGATAACCAAGGAAAACGCCCACTGGTGGACTATCGGAGCGCAACATTCCACATTCTACGGGCAACGCTCCATGTCCATCTCCTGCTACCTCATCATCCTTTTCGGATTAGGAAGCATCATCATGACAGCCCTGCTGCCCCATGCCGTATGGCCATACTCCGTATTGCTCTGTGTGGGAAATGCCGTATTCTGCTATATCTACTACAGCCTCGACAAATATGGCGCCATTATCGAAGCAGCCACCAATGCCACAGAAGACATCCACCCAAAAACGCAACCAAAAACTGGTCGATGATCTCGTCGCAGGGGAAACGATGCTTCGTACTCTTTTCCTTCATATAATCGCTAGCAAAGATAGTGATTTTTTCTTAAAAGTACGTATTCTATGGGAAATAATCTATTATCAACAAAGCCCCGAGGTCTTACCTCGGAGCTTTGAATCCTGCGGAGAGAACAACAAAGCCCCGAGGTCTTGCCTCGGAGCTTTGAATCCTGCGGAGAGAACAACAAAGCCCCAAGGTCTTGCCTCGGAGCTTTGAATCCTGCGGAGAGAACAACAAAGCCCCAAGGTCTTGCCTCGGAGCTTTGAATCCTGCGGAGAGAACAGGATTCGAACCTGCGAACCGGTTTTGCCGGTTACACGCTTTCCAGGCGTGCCTCTTCAACCACTCGAGCACCTCTCCTTTTTTTTGCGCCACAAAGGTACAAATTAAATTTGAATCCCAAAAACTTTTTTCACATTTTCATTCGTCTGCCTGCATATTTCTTGTTCACTGACCCCGTAAGCTTCTGCCAACTTGCCAATGACATGGACGATATAAGACGGCTCATTGCGCTGACCACGCAGTGGGACGGGAGCCATATAGGGGGCATCCGTCTCAAGGACCAAACGGTTCAACGGCACACAGGTTGGCAACACTTCCGGCAAATGACTTTTCTTGAAGGTGGAAACTCCGCCTATGCCCAGCACAAAACGGTCGAACTCCAACAGTTGCAGAGCTTCCTGTTCATTGCCCGTAAAACAATGGAACACGCCACCAGGCAATTCCTTCGCGTACCTTTTTAATATAGAGACCATCTCATTCTGTGCTTTTCTGCAATGAATCATCAAAGGCAACTGCTTTTCTACCGACCAACGTACCTGTTCTTCAAAGGCCAACAACTGTTCCTTTTCAAACTCACGACTCCAGTAATAGTCCAAACCGATTTCGCCAATGGCGACGCATTCGCTAATTGATAATTGATAATTGATAATTGATAATTGCTCACGCCAGTCGGAGCGGACCTCCTCAGGATGTAGTCCCAACATCGGATAGCAGAAATCAGGATACTGGGCACAGGTGTCCAGCACGGTCTGACACGAAGCGGCATCGATAGCTGGCAGGAAAACACCTGTACAGCCAGCCTCACGGGCCCGCTGCACAACAGCCTCACGGTCGTCCTTAAACTCTTCGCCATCCAGATGGCAATGGGTGTCGATGTATTTCAAATGAGAAATGAGAAATGTGGAATGAAAATTGTGGATTACTTGTCACGATGGAGGAGTTCGTCCATGTAGGCACGAATTGACTGCTTGCGCTCTTCTGGAACATGCACCTCAGCCAGCGTCTGGTTGGCTAACTCGAAATAACAGTTGATTTTCTCCTCACAGAGCTGACGGATGCCTATCTCATCGTACAGGCGGGTAACAGCAGCCACCTTCTCCTGACGATTGAACTCCTTGGCACTGATCCAGCGCTCCAGTTCCTGACGCTGTTGTGCATTAGCTCGGTTGAAGGCATTAATCAGCATATAGGTCTTCTTGTTGCTGGTAATGTCGCCACCAATAGCCTTGCCAAATACCTTCGGGTCGCCATAGACATCCAGCAAATCGTCCTGTAACTGGAAAGCCAGCCCAATCTGCTCGCCCAGACGATAGAGTCGGTCGGCATCCTCCTGAGGTGCATCAGCCAATAGGGCACCAATCTTCATGGCACAAGCCAAAAGCACCGAGGTCTTCAGTCGAATCATCTCGATATACTCGTCTTCAGTCACGTCATTACGAGTCTCGAAAGACATGTCGTACTCCTGTCCCTCGCCAATTTCCAAGGCAGTCACCGTAAACAAGTCAAGCACAGCAGGTAACTTATCGGCTGGCACCTGTTGCATGCGCTGATAGGCCAGTACCAGCATGGAGTCTCCCGAAAGGATGGCCTTGTTGGCATCCCAGCGACGATGTACCGTCTCATGACCACGTCGCACATCGGCATTATCCATCAGGTCGTCGTGCAACAAGGTATAGTTATGATAGGTCTCCAGGCCCACAGCAGGCATCAGGATATCCTCTGGCTGCTCCTTCCACAGGTTATAGCCCAGTAACATCAGTACTGGACGGATTCGCTTGCCGCCAATGGACAACACATACTGAATCGGTTCATAGAGCGATGCAGGCTTACGATCATAATGCAGATTGTCCAAACAATGGTTCACCTTCTGCAGGATTTCATTTGATGTCAACATAATATATGAATTTACAATTTAAATACGATGGGTATGCACACTTTGGTACGACAAGGCTGGTCGTGCTGAATACCAGGTTTCCAGTTGGGCATCATGGCTAACACGCGCAGGGCTTCACGGTCACATTCCGGCGAGAGCGACTGGGTGACTTTCAAACCCGTAATGCTGCCGTCTTTCTCTACATAGAACACGGCCACCACCTTGCCCTGCTTCTTTTGGTCACGAGCCTTCTGGGGATAGCGTAGCGTCTTGGTGAGCCATTTCATAAACTCGACAGCACCACCGGGATACTGCGGGAGGTCTTCCACCACATGGAAGTTCAACGGGTTGTTAGGGTCCACATCCAAAGCAGCCAGTGCCTTGTCGTCCTCTTCTTTCTGCAACTCATTCAACAGGGTCTCATCGTCGTTGCCCTCACCTTCCAAGGCCTCATCGGGCTCCTGCAGTTCCACTTCATCATCGACTATGTGCAACTGCTCCGCTTTCTCCACCTGCTGTTTCTCTTGCAACTGGCTGACAGTCTCCTCATTCGACATGGGTACCAGTTCGCTTTCGTGCATCAGTTCGCTCAAGTCCAGCGGGTCGATGGCATCTTGACTGGTCGCGGAATTCCACTCCAAAGCGACATAGAACAAGGCCAGCACAAAGATAAGCCCCAGGAGGAATCCTGTGGTTCTACGCTGCTCAATATCTGCTTTAGGTGCCTTCTTTTGTTCCATTTCTCCGCAATAAAAAGCGAATTATTCCGTTTTTGATGGTGCAAAGATACGAAATAATTCATAATTTATAATTCATAATTCATAATTATTAGTTAACTTTGCTGAGAAATTTATACTGTTCAGATGAGAAGAACGCTTTTTGTCATAATCATGGTGTGGTGCATCACGATGATGCAGGCACAGGAGAGCCAGGAAGTCTATAGTTTTCTGCGCCTTCCTGTCAGTGCCCATGTGGCAGCGTTGGGAGGAAACAACATCACTTTGACGGACGACGACCCCACGCTTATCTTCCACAACCCAGCCCTCATCAATGGGGTCAGCGACAAGAGCATCAACCTCAACTTCATGACCTACATGGAAGGAGCCAAGACAGCTTCCGCCTCGTTTATAAAAGGTATCAAGGACCGTGCTACCTGGGGTGTCAGTGCACAGTATATGGACTACGGAAGCATGAAAGAGACCACAGCCGACAATATCCAGACAGGTACTTTCAGTGCCAAGGATATTGCGATAGCTGGTTCTTTTGCCTACATGCTTAACAACGACATCAGCGGAGGTATCACCGCCCGCTTCATCTCGTCCACCATTGGCAGTTACAGTTCTGCTGCCGTTGCTTTCGACATCGGACTAAACTATATTCACGAAGACAACGGATGGTCAGTGTCGGCTGTTGCCAAGAACCTGGGTGGACAGATCAAAGCCTACGACAATGAGTTCGAGCGAATTCCCATAGACCTACAGTTGGGCGTCAGCAAACGTTTCGTCAATGCCCCCTTGCGACTACATGTTACCCTGAACCGTCTGAACCGATGGGACGAGGGGTTCAACAAGCATCTCGCCGTTGGTGCAGACCTTTTGCTGGGTGAAACCATCTGGGTAGGTGCTGGCTATAATTTCCGTCGTTCCACTGAGATGAAACTGTCTGACGGAGAAAGCGAGAGCAATCATGGGGCTGGTTTTTCCGTGGGTGGCGGTCTGCAACTACAGCGTTTCAAGCTGCAGGTAGCCTATGCCAAGTACCATGTATCCGCTTCGTCATTACTGATTAACGCAACTTATACACTATGAAGAAGATAACAATTGCAATTGATGGCCATTCCTCGTGTGGAAAGAGCACGATGGCCAAAGACCTGGCCCGCGAGGTGGGCTATGTTTATGTTGATACGGGTGCCATGTATCGCTGCGTCACCCTTTTCGCCTTGCGCAACGGACTGTTTGCTGCTGATGGCAGCATCGACGAGGCTGGTCTGCGTGCCCGTATGGGCGAGATTCATATCTCATTCCAATTCAACCCCGAAGCAGGTCGTCCCGACACCTATCTCAACGGTGAACTTGTGGAGCGCGATATCCGTACCATGGAAGTTTCCAGCCATGTCAGTCCTATTGCCACACTCGGCTTTGTCCGTGAGGCTATGGTTGCCCAACAGAAGGAGATGGGACGTGGTGGCGGTGTCGTTATGGATGGTCGTGACATCGGCACTGTGGTATTCCCTCATGCCGAGCTGAAAATTTTTGTCACAGCCTCTGCCGAGGTACGCGCCCAGCGTCGTTACGACGAGCTGAAAGGCAAGGGTATGGAAGCTGACTACGACGACATTTTGAAGAACGTGCAGGAGCGCGACTACATCGACTCCCATCGTGAGGTCTCTCCCTTGCGTCAGGCTGAAGATGCCCTGTTGCTCGACAATTCGCACATGACCATTCCCGAGCAGAAGCAATGGCTGATGGACCAGTTCCAGAGAACCCTGTCAGAAATCAAATAAGACGATGACTTCCTGTCATGAAATAAGCCCCGCCAATTGGCGAGGCTTTATTTATTGTCATTCCCACTCGATCGTTGCAGGTGGCTTTGACGAGATGTCATAGCATACGCGGTTCACACCACGTACCTTATTAATAATCTCATTAGACACCTTTGCCAGGAAATCGTAGGGCAGATGTGCCCAGTCTGCCGTCATGGCATCGGTAGAGGTGACAGCACGCAGAGCCACGGGATGCTCATAGGTACGCTCATCGCCCATGACACCTACTGAGCGAACGGTGCTTAAGAGGATAGCTCCAGCCTGCCATACCTTATTATATAATATCTCACCATCGGCATCAACATATTCGCGGAGTCCGCGGATGTAGATATCGTCGGCCTCTTGCAGGATGCGTACCCTCTCAGGAGTGATATCGCCCAGAATACGCACTGCAAGCCCTGGACCCGGGAAGGGATGACGGGTGATGAGATGTTCAGGCATACCCATCTGGCGACCTACACGGCGCACCTCGTCCTTGAACAGCCACTTCAAAGGCTCGCAAAGCTGCAGGTGCATCTCCTCAGGCAGTCCACCTACGTTGTGGTGGCTCTTGATAACCTTACCCGTAATGTTCAACGACTCAATACGGTCAGGATAGATAGTGCCCTGTGCCAGCCATTTGGCATCGGTAATCTTACGAGCCTCAGCATTGAACACCTCTACGAAGTCGCGTCCAATGATCTTACGTTTCTGTTCCGGATCGGTAACACCTGCCAGATCGCCAAAGAACTTGGCAGAGGCATCCACACCTATCACATTGAGGCCCAATACCTTGTAGTCGTCCATCACCTGCTGGAACTCGTTCTTGCGCAGCATTCCGTGGTCAACGAAAATACAGGTCAGGCGCTGACCAATAGCCTTGTTCAGCAATACGGCAGCGACACTGGAATCAACACCACCGGAAAGTCCCAAGATGACACGATCGTTGCCTAACTGCTCCTTCAATTCCTTCACCGTCGTATCGACAAACGAAGCGGCGCTCCAGTCCTGACGTGAGCCACAGATGTCAACAACGAAATTCTTCAGCAACTGGGTACCTTGTGAGGTGTGATACACTTCAGGATGGAACTGCACAGCCCATACAGGCTGCTTGGTGGAAGCGAAGGCGGCATTCTTGACATCCTTCGTGCTGCCAATAACCTCAAAATCACTGGGAATAGCCGTGATGGTGTCACCATGCGACATCCACACCTGCGAACCTTTTTCAAATCCCTTGAAAAGAGGATTGTCTAGGTTGATGGTCTCCAGATGAGCACGTCCGTACTCACGAGAGTCTGCCTTCTCGACCTTACCGCCAAGGGTATTCGAAATAAACTGGGCTCCGTAGCAAATGCCCAACACAGGCAGGCGTCCCACAAACTGGCTCAAGTCAACCTTGAAAGCCTCCGGGTCGTGAACACTGTAAGGCGATCCGCTGAGAATGACACCAATGACAGAGGGGTCGTCCTTGGGGAATTTGTTGTACGGAAGAATCTCGCAGAAGGTGTCGAGTTCGCGCACACGACGGCCTATAAGCTGAGTGGTCTGCGAACCGAAATCCAAGATGATAATCTTCTGTTGCATAATACAGGCCCCCTAAGTTAGGGGGATGGGGGTCTGAACAAGCGTTTATCAGACACATTATTATATATTAATAATCACAGGGGGATTTCTGCGCCTGTTCAGACCCCCTGCCCCCTAACTTAGGGGGTTCGTAAAAACATTTCAGCTTGTTCCAATGAGTCGAGCTTGCCTACATCCAATACGTGGAGGTCGGGCTTGACCAGTCCTACAATGTGGGAACGATGACAGACGGAGAGGTAGAAGTCGATGATGCTGAAGCGGTCGGGGAACCGGTCCATCAGCGGGAACAGACGGGGCGAGAAGCTATGGATGCCTGAGAAAGCGAACATATTCAGGGGTTCGCCATGCTGCGAGAGACCTGTGCGACGCACATACTCATAGGGCGACTTGATTTCGCCCGTCTCGATGTTTTTCCAACCCATGAGGTGCATGGCATTGTCGAACAGCAGGTAGCGTTTGGTCTGACGCTGGCTCACCAGCAACACCGCATCCTCATCGGGCTGATGCTGACGGGCGAACCAGTCGTAGTTCACATTATCCAGAATATCCACGTTATGGATGAGAATGGGTGTCTCTTCCACAAAGAGGTCTTGTGCCTTCTTCAGTCCCCCACCCGTTTCCAGCAGTTCACTGGTTTCGTCGCTGAAACGAACCAGTGGCGCGTAGTCCTGCTCTTTGACATAATCTACGATTTGCCGTGCAAAGTGATGGATATTGACTACAAACCTGTCATAGCCCTGAGCCTGCAACTTACGGATGTTCCATTCCAACAGAGGTTTGCCCCCTACTGGCACCAGCGCTTTGGGCATAGTGTCTGTCAGCGGTTTCAGTCGTGTGCCAAGGCCAGCAGCCAGTATCATTGCCTGTCTCATTTTGCTTCCAGTATTTGGTTGATACCCTGTTCACGATGGCAGATGCGCACCTCGATACCGAATTTCTCATGGATATGCTCTGCCAGATGTTGGGCAGAATAGACGGAGCGATGCTGACCACCCGTACAACCAAAGCAGAACATGAGCGAGGTGAAGCCACGCTGGATGTAACGGCGCACATGGTTGTCTGCCAGTTTATAGACGGAGTCGAGGAAGGTCAGGATTTCACCATCATCTTCCAGGAATCGGATGACAGGCTCATCCAGACCAGTCAACTGCTTATAAGGCTCATAACGACCGGGATTATGCGTTGAACGGCAGTCGAACACATAACCACCACCATTGCCACTCTCGTCCTCAGGAATGCCTTTGGTATAAGAGAAACTGAACACACGAACCACCAACGGGCCCTGCGCATCATACTTAGAGAAAGTAGCCGGTCCGTCTTGTGGGTGTGGCTTATAGGGGTTCAGATTCGTCGTCTTAAAGCCATCAGCACGTACCGCTGTGCTTTCTATCTGCTGGAACTGAGGCATCTTGGTCAACTTGTAGAGCACATCCACCAGATAAGGATAGGGGAAGTTACGCTCGTCCAACAGCTCGCGCAGATTGCGGATGGCAGGAGGAATAGACTCGATGAAGTGCTGTTTGCGCTCGAAATAGCCGCGGAAACCATAGGCACCCAGTACCTGCAACAGGCGGAAGAGCACGAAGAGGCTCAGTCTGTCCACAAAATGGTGGGGCGATGGGACCTCCGTATATTGTTTCAGTGCATGGTAGTATTCATACACCAGTTCTCTGCGTACCTTATACGGGTACTTAGCAGAGGCCTGCCACAGGAAAGAAGCCAAGTCGTAATAGTACGGTCCTCGGCGTCCTCCTTGGAAATCGATGAAGAAAGGCTTTCCTTTGCTGTCCAGCATGACATTACGTGCCTGGAAGTCACGATAGAGGAACCCCTGCGTGTCCTTCTCTGAGGTCAGGTCCTGGGCCAACAGGCGAAAATCAGCCTCCAGTTTCAGTTCATGGAAATCCAGTTCCGTTGCCTTCAGGAAACAGTATTTAAAGTAGTTGAGATCGAACAGTACGGAGTTGGTGTCAAACTCTGGCTGTGGATAGCAATTGATGAAGTCCAGATCATCAGCACCATTCAGCTGGATGTTTGGCAATTCGCGAATGGTACGACGAAGCAGATCAACCTCTTTGACCGTATAACGACCACCAGCCTCGCGACCACCACGAATGGCATCGAACAGCGAAATGGAGCCCAAGTCGGTTTGGATATAGCGCAATTCATCGTCGCTGACCGCAAGCACCTCAGGCACTGGCAACTTTTTTTTAGTGAAATGCCGGGCGAGATAGACAAAGGCATGGTTCTCATCACGGCTGGTACCTACGCAGCCTACTACACTCACGCCCTGACTGTCCGTCATGCGATAATACTCGCGATTGCTGCCTCCAGCAGTGAGACGCACCACATCCTGAGGCTCAGCCCCCTTCCATTGTTTATATAGTTCAACTAGTTTCTGCATAATCGACTACAAAGGTACGAATAAGCGAGAACAAAACCAAATAAAACTTGATTTATTTGTTTTGTCGAGCGAAAGTACCTTCGACGTCAGTCAGAGGTACGATTTTTTAATTATGCATTATGCTTTATGAATTATTAATTATTCCAGCGTTATACCCATCAGACCTATCACGACATCATTGGAGAGTGTTCTGACGGTCAGTGCCTTCAATTTTTTCTTACCATCAAGGGGCAGGCAGAGCAATTGTCCGGCACCTCCGGGTATCTCCCTTCCGTAAACGCCCTTGATGCCTAACGCCTGTCCTAAGTCACGACTCACCACGCCCGTACCAAACGACACACGGTAAGGACGGGGCTGAGGAGCCTGGAACGCTTTGCCGTCGATGAAGAAATCCTGTTCGATAGGACACCAGTTATCTGGATTCACCAGCCGCAAGGTGTCTGTTGTTCCATCGCGATATTGCGCTATCACCAGTCCGTTGTCTATATGGCACTGCATGTGGTTAGTCGAGCCAGCCATCAGCAGCCACGCCCTCGAAGCCTGTCCACGCAGCGGAATAGTGATACTGTCCGGATAGTTGTCCCACAACGAGGTATAGACTATGTTCCTGCCCACCTTTGGCGTACGGAAAGGAATGCCTGCCACTGTAAACTGCCCGTCTTGAATCATCGAACGGAACACGCTGTCGTTGATGTCAGGCTTATAGTGCGGATGGCACCACTCGCCAATGCCCTGCAGCGGTATCTGCAGCGTGGTATAGGGCGGACGCGGCGAACGATACTCCTGTTCGAAGATGTCTGCCACCTTGGCATTGAAGTATTTGTCTATCTGCTGGGGCTTGTACACGTCCTTCACCTCTATCACCTGGTGAGCCTCTTTTGTACCCACGATGTCACGACACCTCCCCTCGCCCATGTTCAGCCTCAGCACCATCTGCAGCGGCTCTTTGAAGCGTTGGTCAATCACAAAGCGCAGCGTACCGTTCTTCCTCGTAAACTGGTAGTCAATATAGGGTGTGTGAATGCTGCAGCTGTCCCAATCCTGTGGGAATCCTGGTCTTAGGATGCACTGTCCGTAGAGAGCCCGTGGAACAATGCCGAAAAGTCCTTGCAACAGCGTTCTCGACGAGATGCCGATACAGTCACCGAAGTCTCTGTAACACTCGCCACGCGCTGCATCATAGTGGCTCACCTGTCCGAAGTTGGCAGGCGACTGTCCGTAGTACATCTGGTCCAGGATATTTGCCTTCATCAGGCGGAATCCCTCCTCACTTCTTCCTGCCTCGAAATAGGCCAACGCCGTATGCATCACCTCTGCTGCCGCTACATTATTGATGCTCCAGGAATAAGGAAGCCAGTTCGACGTGGAGATTATCTTCAAGCCTTCTGGGGCTTGAAGATGCGGAATTTCGTTATCGATATACTGCGTAGCCCGATATGCCTGTTCCGGTGTGCAGGCCCCACAGTCTATCGGGGTATAGATGCTCCATACCGCAGCACTCTCATGTACCCGCTTCTCACCCATCAAGTCCTGGTATTCAGCCCAATGTCCCTTCCGCTCCAGCCACAGCCGCTGGTTCATCGCCTTCAGGATAGCCTCCGCCTCCTGTTCATACGGTGTCCCGTCCTCCCCTATCAGTTGGGCTATCCTGGCAGCCAGTTTATTGCCTCGATAGTTATAGGCCGACGAGTGCGTCACAGCACCACCACTATAATATAAGGCATCACTCGCCCAGATACAGCAATACGCATCATACAGATGATCCCCATCTGGGTCGAAGTTACGTTTTTCCCATTCCAGATGGCGCTTCAGCACAGGCCACATTTTCCGCATATACGCCTTGTCCGCATCATATTGGAAATGCCACAGCAACTCGTCCACGTAGTTCAGGTTCATGTCGTAGTGGTGCATCTGGTCGTTCCTGTTTGGATTCCTACATATATAGCCATTCGAATACATCTGCGTGTGCCACTTCTTCTCCGAACGAGCCATCTGCTGTTTCGGATCCTGCGTAGGATGTGGCAAGTCTGCCGACACCTCCGTCACCTGACTGTTGGCATACGCATTGAAGTGCGACAGCGCCCTTTCCTGCCATCCCAGCACATCACCCAGATAGCCAGCACGCCATCCTGCCAGCGGCATTCTCCATCCCACACATCCGTGCAACCAGGTCAGCCCGTCCCAGTCACCGTCAGCAGCCAATACCAAGGCACCACCCAGCGTATTGATATAAGGATCAGGCGTGTTAAACTGGATGCGATTGCTCAACATCTTGAAATGACAGACAGCCTTGTCAAACAGCTGTTTGGCCTCCTCGGCACCTACCTTTGCCACTTCGTTCAGCCTAACTACCACATAAGCCTCTCTCCTAGTCCCGTCTGTATAGGTTGCTGGCGAAACCACCAGTCCCTTTTCCTCTGCATTTGCCTCAAACACACCAGGTTTGTCAGCACCTATGTCACCATTCCGCTGTAACTTGGGCTGGGCTATCTCGCACACCTTCACCTGCACATCCATTCCCTGGCTGAAGCCTTCGCCTCGCAGATGCCACACGGCACCCTCCTCGTCGGGCAGAGCCACCACCATTATATATAAGGTGGCATTTCCCCAACGCTGATCGCGAAGTTCATAGCTCCTCATGCCATTCTCGTAAGTTGCCTTACAGTATGCTGTTGAGTCCAGTGCCAATCCACCCACCGTCATCCGGATGTTCCTGTGGTAATTCTTCTTTGCCACAGCAAACACGGGCCTGTCGCTTGTCTCCAAACGCCAGTCGGTAGGCGATCCATACAAGGCTCTCGTAAACCGGTTCTTGCCATTCTCCGCCACGAAAGCCCTACCCTCAGGCCTATACTGTTGTGTACGCACCTCACTCTCCGAGGCCGTATTATACGACATCGATTCAATATAGTCGCCTATGCGCTTGGTTTGTGCACAAATACTGGAAATTACGACGCTAAGCGCCCATGTAGTGATTAGTTTTCGTTTCATGCCTACAAAATTAATCATTTGTCAGCAAAGCACAAAATAAATTCGTGTTAATTCGTGTTCGTAATAGCATCTCTATCTGTGTTCTAGAACAAAAAATCGACTGTCTCACGACAATCGATTTCATAAACAAACTACTTAAAAACTAATCTACTAAAACAAATCAAAAAATATCTATTTTCTTATGAAGTCAAAACTATTATCTTGTATCTTTCTTGTTTCTGAGTGCAAAATTAGTAAGTTTTCCAGCACCCTACAAGTATTTATATGCAAAATCGATACCGTTTTTGACCTACATCAATGCGAGTGTCTGCATTTTTTATCAGACACTCGCATTTGATAAGTTGGGCTTGCAAATTGATGCTATTTCACCCCTTTTCTCACACGCTATTATTCGTTACCTCCTGATTTTCTTACCGTTAATGATGTAGATGCCCGTTGCCACCCGTTGCTTCCACGAGCCGTCTTCCACCTGTTCACGGGTAGCCACCTTACGTCCCATCAGGTCGTAAACGCATCCGTCGCCAATCATCTCACGCGTACCGTCAGGATTCAGTTCCTCCTGTTCCTCATCATCAAAGATGACGGGAACAAACTCAGGTCCTCTCTGCTGGGGAGCGGAAGCACCACTGCTACCAGCACGGTAGTAAATCTTGTTGTGCAGCACATAGCGGTTATTGGGATACCATTGTCCCGTTTCCTCACTTAACTCCTTGTTGGGATTGGCATTGATATAGAAGCCTACACCTGTATAGTCTTGCGATTTATTAATAACATCTGTTATATCACCATTTGTTGCACCACTAGTTGTAACAATACCATAGCCTGTGATAGGAAGTCCAAAGCTATAGACCTTATCTTCTGCTGTAATTTCAGTCGCCAACAATTGTTCCAGGTATTTTCCTGTAAAGATATTGGTTCCAGCTGATGAAAGAGACGTCGTTGGGAAGGTCAGTTTCACACTGCCACTCGTGTCTTTCGTACGAATAATAACTGGAGTACCAGCGGGTATTTCCTTTCCGCCTCCGCCAGTCTTTACAGGATGGATACTCTTCGTATTCCATTCTGTGCAGATATAGGCATAATAGGTAGTGTCGTTTTCCTTATTTTCTGGCAGTTTCATATCGTAAGGAGCACAGAATGTAGAATAGAAATATCCGTCGCCACCACTATGTGTTTCTACCAACAGGCTGTCAGCAGGAGCCATACACCACTTGGCATCGTCTGTGGGTGAATCGTGATAATACTTTAGGTCGTAAATGTCAGCAGCCCTTTCCCAGTTTGTTTCATTAGACTCTGCTCCATTAGATGCCGGGTCACAAGTTGCAGGAGCATCTCCGGTTTTTGGTGTTGTTACAGTAACCTTCTTATAAGTACTACTACCTATTTTAAAATAATAGGTACCTTTAGATGTTAGTTGTGCTGCCTTAGCATTCATATCAGGCACATCTGTTGCTGTCCTTTGGAAGAAATTACTCTGGTCAAAGTTAAGGTATCTTCTTTGAGCAGGTGCCGCACCATCATGTATTAGCAGAACGGCCCCACCAATATCCATGAGTGAGAAGGTGATGGCGTTTGCTGAATTGTCTGACATAACAGCTCTTTGTAATCTGTTGGTTCCTTTTCCATCTTTTTCATTATTTTCTCCAGTCGTGTCCCCATTCGGATTAGCAGCTACATATAGTCCTTGTGTTTGCATGGTCGAGCGAGGATTACCATCTAATGTCTCGGTTCCCCCGAAATAGAAAATGGTCGATGGGTCGTACTCTGTAGCAGGAACAGGAATAGGGCCCCTTGTCGCCTTCGTATATGTGAATCCGTTTTCAAGGGTTTCAAAGGTTGTATTGACACCCTTTCTGCTATAGAAGTGCATAGGAATTGGAGCATTTCCTTCTCCTGCCGTTTTCTCTGTTTCATGTAGATATCCACTTGCATAACGCACTGGACTGATGTCTGAGACACCTGGTTGTGAGTGTAGACGATAGTAGCCTGGTGCGTATTTCACGATGTTGTCATCGTCATAGACAATCTTTTGAACATTTAATAAATCAGTATAATTGGCAGTACCATCCTTCACCTTGTCCAAATCCGTTTTATGGGCGGTATAAGCCGATTCTGTCAGACCTCCCACGTAACCAACACGATCGATGTATGGCTTCAACAGTTCTGAGCCAAGACCAAATGTCCACTCCGTGGCTGTCGTACTGAGTTTGGCATAGTTGTCTGAAGGATCCTTCCTGAGATAATACTTTGTTCCCGTATCGTTGATGACAGGATGTATGCGGAAAGAACCTGGCGTATTCGAAAGCATGAGTTCGAAAATTTCATTGCCTACCGTATATTCCACGTCGGGCAGATGCAACATCAGATTCTGGCCCTCTGATATAGACGGCATCGTCATCACGTTATTGACACCACCACTATTCTTTATCATATAGCGGTTATACATCTTGAACCCATAGACATCGCCCAACGGCGTCCACAGGTAATCGTTGGTATAGTGAGTCTCGCGTCCTTCCATTGACTGAAGACCCCAGGCATTGGTATAGTGTGCCAAATAGGACTTTTTCTCTTCCTTATCATAGGTTTCAAAGGTGTACCATAGGTTCTGGTCTACACTTGTAACGAAGCCTTCACCTGCATTGGTCTCCAGACCCGTTTGGAACGCATAGGCAACATTTACCTTCACCAAACAACCAATAAGAGCAGCATCCGACATCAATCTAGGTGATTGGACAGGTAGTTTCAGACCTTTATACTTGTTATTCAGCGTAGTATTATCTTGCCATACATTATCCCATTCATCCTTTGTACAATCGACGACAGAATAAACGGCGGGAGTTTCCGCAACCTTGGCTGCCGTTACATGAACCTTTTTATATAATGCCAAAGGACCTATTTCGTAGTAATAGTCGCCTACAGATGCAAGACTGCTGGCAGCAGTTTCCATTGCCGCTTCACTGGCAACGGCAAGTTCCACCTTAGCAGCAACAGCATTCGTCCAATCAGTGGCAGTACATACAACAAAGGTGGTGTCCGCGCCATTATTGACGGCTGTTGGATATTTGGTGAATCTAAAATAGGATGCTCCATCGTTAATCTTATAATAATGATCACCCAAAATAGTAATGGATGCAGCATCGCTCTTCATAGCTTCAAAGCTGGTTGCAGTCCTCTGGAAAGCGTAAGAGGTCGCAGCAGCATCATAGGCAGCCTTCGTACTTCCAGAAACTTCATAAACCACAGAGGGAGATACGGATGAAACATGCACCTTCCGATAGATATTTCCACCTGTAATCTTATAGTAATAGTCACCAGTAGCATCGAGAGCATCAGCTGAAGTCTTCATGGCATCTTCACTTGTTATGTCATTAGAAGCACCCTTTTGGTATGTAGCTGGCGCACCACTACTTAGTATATTATCAATATAGAAGAAGAAATTACAGTTGGGTCTGTTAAATTCGTCAGGAACATTCAATACGTCACCAATACTTACCTCACCCGCATCAACGCTATAGGTCTGTCCCATAATCGTTGAACCCAACTGGTATTTGTCACCAGGTACTCCATATCTCATCGAAATCAAATCGCGTTGGGTGGTGCCTGGAATCTCATCAACATCACCTGTAGTCCAAGTCCACGACTCTTCTTTATCTTGTTTTTCCTTCCATGTATTCTCAGTTCCTTCACGATAAGGAATTGATGTTGATTTTTTCGATGAGTTAATCACCAAGTGATAGAGCAACTTACCCGTGGAAAGTCCGAAGATGATGAAATACTTAGGATCATTAGGATTTAAATAGAGTGTTTCTGCTGTACTTGCCCCACTGTCACTATCATGATCTCCGAAAGTCAACTTATTGGCACTGGCATCACCAGTCTTTTGCAAAATGCCATAATCATAATCATCATTCTTCAGCAGCATGAAGAGTGTTGCGTTCTTATTATCCAAAGTACAAACTGCACCAGAAGAATTATAGACATAATTTCCATTCTTATGTTTAATCTTAAGCGCATACGGGTCATTGCCTGCAAACTGCCACGTGTCTGAAGCATATCCAGAAAGGTTCTGAGAAGTACTACTCTCTGCTATAATGTTTGTATTGTCTGTTGAACGCATCATATTGTGGTTCTCCCAGAAAATGTTATAGGGCAATCCGTCATTGATATTGAGTGCGACATCCAAAGAAGTGGGATCTTTTGCCACCTTATCTTCGACTACTGCTTTTTTGTTCGGCACGTCATACTTCGTTCTGTCCATGTCGTATGCATTATAGCGCACATACACCACATCATCGTATAGGCCATGTAAGGTAAATAATTTGGTGGCATCCACCATGGTATAGGTATCATCGTATGGATCAGAAGGAGTAGGAGTCGCAGCATCAGTTATTGTGGCACTACCATAATAGATATAGTCATCGTCATTCAACAAACGCGATTGCATATCTTCTGGCAAATATGGTATAAACCTATTCAGTTCTGCTCCAGCATTGTCTTGAGTTCCCCTGATGGCAAGTTTACTTCCGTTAGTTATAACGTTGTATTGATAATTATGTTCAACATCATCGTTCAAAATAAGCTGGGCACCAGGACTGATATAGGCTTTTCCCCATTCCTCAGCAGTACATCCAGTCTCCTCAGAAATAGCATGTGAGTTCACTGTAACTTTCGTATATGTCGGTTGAATATGAACCTCTGCACCATTTCGCTTAATGTAATACACAGCATCAGGTCCTGTAGCAAGTTCTGCCTTTAGGGCAGCATAACCAGATTCATTTATCGTTTTTTGATAAATTTCAGATTCAATCGAAGCTGCTGTAGTGCTTGGCTCTGTCATTTTTTCTCCGTTCAGGTAGCGATAGGTGTAATCATTTCTTTCTTCAGCTACAGCCAATGCATAGCCACCGTTAGGATGAGACAGTATCGCGAAGCGGTCTTTCCCACCAACCTTGATACCTATACTCATCGGGTTGGGCTCAGCATTTACATTATTCGAATAGTTAGCTTCACGATTAAAAATCTGTGTAGCATAGGGATCAAGGGGCCTGTAATAAGGTGACGAAATGTCAGTGGGAGCCGCCAGGAACTTCCATTGCCACTTTCTTGCAGCAGCGTCCCCATTAATGGTATTTGGTTTTGTAGCAGAAGGGGCTTCGGCATCTGCATATAGAGAAACACCAGTGCCTTGAGTAGAACCTACTGTTGTAATAAGAGTTCCATCAGCCAACACATCCTTACCTGCCAGATTCATCGTGAACCACTTGCCTTGCAGGATTCCGAGTTCATCAGTACTAGCATCGTAGCTATAACGCACATAGACAGTATTCTCGTCTGCATTAACACCAGCATCAGCAAACAATTTATCAATCTCTTTGACTTTCGTCACTGTCACTTTCTTGTAAGTATAGGATGCTGGATTTTTTCCAATCCTGTAGTAATAGTCACCCGTAGCAGGAAGCAAATTTGCTTGAGAAGTCACAAGTGCATCAGTAAGGGCTGTTCTCTTGTATAGTTCTTCAGCATTTGCCCATTGGGTTGCATAATCACCGGCTTCGCTTATTTCTTTTTCTGTATTTCCATAATAATACTTAAAATCCGTTGCCAACGGACTCTTGAATTTGTCTGGAGTAGAAGGACTGTATTCACCTGCCGACCTATAGCGTAATGCCTCGTTGCCATCGTTATCTATGATATGATATTCAAACTTCTGAGGACGAACCATGAATACCGTCTGCGGGCCCATCGATGAATTATCAGTGACATTAGCCAGCTGTGAGTGGTTCTCGGGATCCTTCAGCTTGGTATAGTAAGGTGCAGCCGTTTCAATCTCAACACGCTTGGTATGGTCAAAGCGTGGCATTAGCTGCATGTTACCTTTTGCATCTGAAACTGCCATAAAGGTCTGCTTGGTAATCTTCAGTGTTGTATGGTCGTAGCCCTCTGGCGTAACAAAACCTGAGGTCGTCTGAGCTTGAAGAGTGATACCGTCCGAGGCAAGTGTTCCAACCCAGGCTCCATTTTCCAATTTGGTCGAGCTAAGGTCCATCGTGAAGAATTTATTCTCTTGGACATTCTTTAGTTGCAGGTTATAGGGGTCGAAGCCCGTCTTGTCCTTATAGGCTGCTTTCGTTTCCTGTTCCGTTTTAGGTTCACTGCTATTTCCTGTAACCGTTGCCCAAGGAATACCCATTTCATTATCAATATCCAAGTTAGGCTGAACATACCAAAGGTTGTTATTGTCGATATTACCATCTTTATTTGTATCTACTATAACATTTCCCATAGTTACCTGACTGGGATTGAGAATCATGTCATACACATTACCACCCGTTGGACTCGTACCCTGAAAAATTGGCTTACTCAGGTAACTATCATTATCAGTATCTTTAATTTTGTTTCTGGCATACCTGCCGTTCAGAACTATCAAGAACTTTGAAGCAGTAAAAGTCTCTTCTTGAGTGTCTGGATCGTATTCGTACGTATAACTCTTCTCATACTCATCCTTTACGGTATAGGTGACATATATGTCAGAATAGGTGCCATATTGGTCTGCTTTCATCTCTGGTAGCGTGCCAAGCGAAGTGGAAGTAAAATGCTTATCATCTACTTTAATCTGATCGCGTTCTGCCCCCTCATCATCCAATCTAAGTGTATATTTATGGCAACCGGATGCCTTTGTAGCATTAGAGTAGAACTTATATTCCTTTACCATCGGGCTGTCATAGGCTTTCAAGGCCGCTATCTTCTCTGGGTCAGGACCCGTTGGTAGCGTCTTACGCATAACCTCCCACCCGTGACGATCCAACAGCACCAGTACAGGAGGGATGTCCGCACTTTCTATCTCGAAGGTTCCATCACCCATATCGAAGGTTTGGAACCAGTGTTCCAATTCTTCCACTTTCTTGGAAGCCTTACCTTTATCGTCGAATCCGTTCCAACGTAGGGCATTAGCTACTGCATTATAACTGTGCCAGCTACAATCATCAACATAGTGAAGGTCTTCAGAGTCGTTGATATCCAAATTACCATCACCAGACCCAAGCTTCGTTTTCAATTCAGGCCATTTGGAACTGGGCATCACAAAGGTTTCTGGGTTTTCGTCGAATTTATCCTTGTAATTCTCGTCATTCTCCACGTCAATTCCCAACACATGCTGCTTAATCATGTTATAAGTTTTCCAGTATTGTTCGAAAGATCTGACATATCGACGTTCACCCTCAATAGGATTAGTAGTTAACAGTTTATATCTTTTAACCTCGCCTTGAGTCTCACCAAGTATCATATATTCCGTTGGTTTTTCCTGTGTGATACCCGTCAAGTTACCACCCGTAACGATATGTTTAGTATTAGCATCAGGGTCCTGGTTAAAATGCACAGCAAAGGTTTGCAAATACGTACTGTTATTATTACCATTAAACGATATGGTACTTCTCGAGTGTATCTTCACATGGTAGGGGTCACGATTGTCGCTCTCCAAGAACCATATCCAGCGAGGACGGGTACTCGAGCCGCCATTCATCTGCTCCTCGTTCGATTCCAAGCCATAGATATTCAAATGGCCATCACCATTGCAATAGGGATACATGGCCTGCATCTTAGTAGTTGTCAACTTGTCGTTACCATCCTCCAGCTTATAGCTCTTTCCATTGAGGAATTTCAGCATATAAGGGCTCTTCGTACCAAAGCCGACTTGTTCATCGGTGTCATAGGTGACATAGATATCCGCATTGGTCTTATGACCTTCCGTCACATTGACAGCCTTATAAGTATAAGAATCAGTTCCTATTCGGAATTCGTATCTGCCAGGAGTCTCAAGGAGCTTCACCTGCGTAATCATATTGTCTTCGGTAGTAGCAGTCTTTTGCATATTCCCTGCATTACCCCAATTAGTGGCATCACTTTCAACTGGAGTATCATATTTAGCATCTGTCAATTGTCCAATAGAGGTTACTTCAGCAGGTGAACCCGTGAAATTGAAGTCTGTACCACCTTCTGGATTTGCATCTACAAAGGCAGAAGCTTGCCAATAATGATAGGTTGCCACCAATGGACTGATGTATTCACTTGGAAGGTTCAGGTCTAGACTTCTGCTTGTTACTTGTATCAGGTCTTCCTTGCTCTTATCTATCAGGTGGTATTTTATAACGGTATTTGCTTCCAGCTCAAACTTTAGCACATCATTGCCGTGAGCATATCCACCAGTGGTGTTGTGGTAAATTTTGATGGTGTTGTCTTCTGGGCGTCCAATGTTGTAATAGGTAGTGCTGGCATCAGGAGTATCCTCGCCATCACCCGTTGCTACCATCACCTCATATACACCAGCTTGATTACTTAGTTTGGCGATAAAATGCTGGGCATTAGCTCTGTTAGGGTCAAAAGCGAGTGCAACGTCATTTCCTAAAGCAGCATTCAGTTTCACCCAAGCGCCCTTATCTTTAGTTGGTGTAGTGGTTCCTCCATCATCATCGTACACAACAACTTCTTCTCTGCCTGTGACCGCAGGAGTTTGATCTGCCCTTGCCCCCAAGTTGTCGATAAGCATGGCATAGGGGTCACGATTTCTCAACACCCATCTGTATGCATCCGTTTCTTGGGGCGAATCACTGCTCTCAATTTTTTTTGTGTTTTTGTTATAATAGATATATTTACCATTCAGTTTGACATATAGCTGCTGGTCTTCACTCAGTTTTATAGGCTTTGAGTCAAGATAAGTTGTAGTATATTTAACATAAATGACGTGATTGGCATCAGGGGTCTCTATGATTTCATCAGTTAGCAAAGTACGACTGTTACTTGGTGAAGTATAGGTACTGTAGAACGTCACCTTCTCTCCTACTAGGTAGGGACTGACGATGATGCTTGGAATGCTTGCCAGCGAAAGTGGTGAGAAGATGGTCTGACTGGCAGAAGCCTTCACGGCTATACGCCCCGACTTATCCACAATTTTATATGTGTAGGTACACTGTGGTAGTTCCAAAACCTTCATGCGAGTGGAATTCTCCGTACTATAAGCGACAGCACCACCGGCATAGGCAGTTTCTTCATTCTGATTAATGGTAATATCGGTAGCTGTACCGACAACTTCATGCTCGGAATTGTATTCTGTTATTGTCAGCGTAAACGTTTTATTAGCATCTCCCCTACCCTTTATCGTAACCGTTACAGTAGCTTTTCCATCAGAAGTTACATCTCCGACACCGTCAGATAATACTGGAGTAGTGGCTGTCACTTGGTCGGTATCTCCACTTTTGGTTGTCACCTTGATGTAATTGTCATCCCCAACAGTCAACCCACTGATGTTAAGCGTGATGGTCTGTGCATTACTGTTAGGAACGCCGTAAGACTGTTTAGTACCATCATACGTAATATCTTTACTCAGATGACCAGCATCCCAGTTCCAATAGCCTGTACCCTTATATTTACGTAACAGGAAACTGCCATTTGTAGCATCATCAGGAATCTCCCACAAGAAGCCTTCCGTTGCTGACGTGCTGGCTGTGAGTGGTGTTTCTGAGGTAAAGGGAGATGCAACACCCACATAGCTGACTCCATCCTCGGTTTTCCATGTCAGGCTGCGGTGGATAACTTTCAGCTCGTAAGGGTCGCCGATAAAAGCAAACTCACTGTTTTTTTCGTAAGAACCCGATGCACCATTATTCTTAAAATTGGCAGAACCGTCATACTTAATTTTCCTACCAAATTCCTGAAAACTTCCTTCATCTGTCAGTTCATACCATGTAGTATCCGCAGGTGCCACAGTCTTGAAGGGCATGTCCAATAGTTCATAGCTCAGATAAATGTCACGTCCCTCTCCTAATTCTGAATATTTGGTTATTTGTTGAGTACGGGCTACGTCCTTATAATATCCGTTAATATTGCAATACTTACGCTTTAGCGAAGAGGGGATATCATTATCACTAATATCCGCTGTCGCCATTGTATATTCACTCATCTCAATGGAGGCTGTCAGCGTGTGTGCAGCCTTATCTTCATCTGTTCCACTAGCAGGATAGAACGGTGTGGTTACATGAAATTTTATGGTCGTTAACTCATACATCACATCGTCTGTGGAGTAACTCTTTACAGCATTTGCAGGCGTCAATTTTGCATAATTCAGGTCTTTGTGATTACTCTTCAGATAGTAATATTGGCCACCACCTGGGTCATTGTATGATCCATCTTTGTTGATTGTCTTAGTACCCATAAAGACATAGCCATTCTTTTTATTATCTATGGCTTTAGAACTCAGCAGGGCGAAAGAGTTCCATACAGGATTATACTGGCGATAGTAACCTGGCTTAGATTCAGAATTTACGAGGGTAGGATCAGATTTAGCTTCATTACTGGTATAGACAGTGGTATATTTCTTGTCTACGTCACTCGCCAGAAACAGATTTCCCGTAGTTTCCCCAAATATCTTAGCGTCTTTATAATATTTTCTTACATAGCCAACATCCTTATTATTATCTTTTTCAATATAATATGTATTCTTGTCATAGGCTATACTGATAGTAATATTATATGGATCTTCTCCCAGATATTTAAATCGGAAGAAAAATTGGGATTCTACATCATCTCTATTATTCTTATTATCACCACTCGACCAATAAGTTGTTATTGCATCATTCTTTACCTTGGAAACATCCACATAAACAAAATCATCGCTCATTAACTGTTCTGCAGACACATATTCTTTGGGAATCACAGCTGGACGATTATTACGACCCCTGTTATAAGCCAAGAAACCATCGCCAATTGCAATGTTATAGTTCTCAGAGCCATCGAGTTTAGCAATACCATTGGCAGGATTGTATTCATAGGTCACATAGACGTGGTAATCGTTATTTGGGATTTCATCACCTTCTTTCAAGCAAGTCTCTTGGAAACTGAAGTAGTAATCACCGTTCTCAAGTGAGGCCACCTGTGTTTCCATGTCTGAATAGCTGGTTGCAGTCTTTTTCTTTCCTTCTTCAACTACAGCAGCCCATTCTGTTTCATTGCTGATTTCTTCTTTTGTAATTTTACTTCCACTTACGGTCACTTTGACGTAGGGCGCAAGAGGGGCTTTATAAAGAAGATACTTGCTGTTTGCATTATTGGGATAAATTGCTTGAGCAGCGCCATATTTCCTTATTACCGATTCTGGGTAAAACTTGAAATTCTTAGCCAGTGGGCTCTTGAAGTGTTCATCCAATTCCACGTTACTGGCATCATCCACAACAACTCGTAGAGCCTCCATGCGCCAGTTGTAATAGTCCGATTTTGTATTACCCGGTCTGGTACTTGTCATCGGCAACGTCAGGATATGATACGTCACCTTATAAGCCCACACCTCGTTTATCGTTGTAACAAGCAAGAGAAACAATACAAAAAAGCGGAAAATATGTCGATTGCAGATTACCATTGTTCAGTATATTTTGACGTGTTGACCACGAGGTCAGTTGGGGTGATGGTGAATGTATAGGTATAGCTGTTTCCTCTTAGCCATGTGACTGACCCCAGGGTTGTGCTCACAGTTTTTGTCTGTGATTCACCCCAGACGTCCCAAGTGGCATTAACCTCGATGACACCTTCCCAGGTTTGGGGAATAACAAGGTAAGAGTCATTGATTACCTGAGCCGTTTCCTGAGAAGTATAAGGAGTATTGATTGTCCATACCAGGTCAGTAGCATCTCCACTGGGGGTCCAAGTGCCATTGTTGTAACTGCCACTTTTCTGAATGGATTTGAACGTAATGGTGTTTATTCGTATAGCAGGGTGATTTTCTGCCAACTTAAGTACAATGCGGGTAAAGGGATGCAGGAAGTTAAGGGTGACGCCACTTGCAGCGTTGTCTTTGTTCTGGCCTAGAGCCTGGGCATAGACAAACTCTGTCATTTCATCTTGAACTAAGTTTTCACACTGAAATTCAACGACACCTGCATTGTAAGTTATTGCACCGGATACAGGCTCCTGACTGGTATCTTTGATATATGATGGTATCAGAGATGGCATATAGGCAAAGAAATCGAGGTTTCCAGCTGGCCAATTACGTGATCCACCATCAAACACCCATCTAGAGCCATTCCATGTGACATGATTATTTTCTATATTTACATCACCATTAGCTGTGCTGGAATTGGCGGTATAAGCTGTGCATATAAAGCCATTGGTTATCAAATATGTATTATTCAATATCGTGGCTCTCGTGGCTTCCGCCATTTTCCACACATCCGCATTAAAGCGGATTTCCTTTGCTTCCTCATTGGGTTTGGTCACATCATTACCGTCTGCTCCATCTTTGGAACAGGCGGTAATGAGTAATGAGAATAGGAGCCCGAGGGCTATGTACTTGTAGTCTTTAATCATTGTAGTCTCGTCATTTTAGGCAGGAGGTTAGTATTTCCCGCAAGCCCTTTAGGGCTTTACACGTCTGCAAATATAGACAATTCCGACTAAACGACCAAAGAAATTCTATTTTTTTTAGTAAATATCGAGTCTATTACATGCCCACGACGAACTTCACTAGCAGCAACACCACGGGAATGGTGATGAGGAAGATGCCGAAGAAGTCGATGATGATGCCCGACTTGATCATCTTCGTGATGGGTATGAAGCCTGACGCATATACAATGGCGTTGGGCGGGGTGGATACCGGCATCATGAAGCCCAGCGAGGTGGACAGAGCCAAACCAACGGCTACGGGGACGGGACTGATTCCCAGGGATACAGCCGTACCGATGGCTATCGGGGCAATGAGGTTGACAGCTGCCGTGTGCGAGGTGAGTTCGGACAGGAACAGGCCGGTGATGCAGAAGAGGGTGACAAAGGCCAGCTCGGAGGGATTGCCTCCCAGCACGTCGCGGATGCCCTCGCCTACCCACGTGGACAGGCCCGTAGTGTACATCATGCTACCCATAGCCAGTCCACCACCAAAGAGCAGCAGGGTGCCCCACTCGATGCCCTCCAATCCATCCTTCCATTTCAGGGTAGCCTCGCCCTTCTTGAAGTTTACAGGCAGGAAGAAGAGCAGCAGTCCGCCTATCATGGCAGCCAGTTCCTCTGGCAGGAATTTGTTAAACTCTTTCACAATATCTGCATTGGCACCATATATCATACTCAATATGCCTGGGGTTACCCAGATGACAACGGCCAGCAAGAAGGCGAAGAGGGTGTTCTTCTGGGCTCGCGTCCACTTGCCCAGTTCCTTGGCGTGACGCTGGATGAACTCGTGGGCTCCGTCGATATGATCGACATCGGCAGGGAACATCTTCCACAGCACGAAGTAGGCCACCACGAAGTAGGCTACCATAGCTACGAAGCCCCATACCATCCAGTCGAAGAACGACACCTCGGGAGCCTGCGGAGCCAGTTCTTCCAGGAATCCCAGCATGATGATGTTGGGAGGTGTTCCGATGGGTGTCAGCACACCACCGATGGAGCAGGCATAGGCCGTCATCAGCATCAGTCCTGTGGCATATTTGTAGTTCGAAAGGTCTATCTTCCGACCGTTGGCAGCCATCATCTCGCGGATAGCCTCCAGCAAGCCCAGCGCAATGGGGAACATCATGGCTGCAGTGGCTGTATTGCTAATCCATCCGGAGCATAGCATACAGGCCACTCCCAACGCGATGAAGATGCGGCGGGGCGAGTCGCCTACCCACTTCATCGACATGATGCCATAGGCTATGCGTTTGTCAAGTCCGTTTACCATCATGCCCTTGGCTATGAGGAAACCACCCATGAAGAGGAAGATCATGGGACTGCCAAACGACTCGAAGGCTTCCTTCATCGGCGCAACGCCTACCAGCACGCAGAGCGTCGGGCCTAGTAGCGAGGTGACGGGGATGGCTACTGGTTCCGTTATCCACCAGACAGCCACAAGCGACATGATAGCCAGCAGGTGGTGTTGTTCACTATTCAGTCCCTGGATGGGGCTGAACCAGATTAATGCAGCGATGAGCGGACCCAGGATGGCTCCGTAGAAATGACGTTTTCGGTCAAAAGTTGAATCTTGTGTCATTGTTATAATAGGTTTAACAGTTTTTCCAAGTCTTCCGTCCAGTCCTCATTGTTCTGGGGACAGAGGGTGTGCATGCCCATCGAGGCAGCCATCTCGACATTACGGGGACCATCATCTACGAAGAGGGTCTCTTCGGGTGTTGCCTGCTGGCCTCGCAGCATCATCTCGAATATCTCGCGACGGGGTTTCATCACCTTACATTCGAAACTCAGGTAGAGGGCATCGAAGTAGTAACTGATGGAGTGACCCTGTCCGTCGAAGTCCTTGTCAGCCCATTGCATCATGAAGGGGTTCGTGTTCGACAGCAGACATACCTGATAGCCTCTCTTGCGCAAGCTAAGCAGAGCCTCCAGGTTACGCTGGGGCACATGGTCCACATAGCCGTGCCAGGCGTAGAAGCACTCGTCCATAGTCAGTTCTCTGCCCACCATCCTGCTCAGCTCCCTGCGGAAGTCCTCCGTGGTGATGCGCCCAGCCTCCAGATCGCCAAAGATGCCGCGCTGTTCGAAGGCATCCAGTTGCTGGCGTGCATCGTGCAACCCTATTTCCTCGAACCGCCTCACCGCCTGCTCATAGCTCAGTGCCAGCACCACACCACCCAGGTCGAACGCTATGTTCTTGATATTCTTAGTCATGGTGTTGCAAAGGTAGAAAGTTTTCTTGAAACGACCAAGAAAAACAACGAAAACAGGTAAATATACATGATATAAAAAAAATAAAAATTCCTCCGCCAGGTGGTTTAACCTTCTGATTTTCAGAAAGATGACGGCGGAGGAATTTTAATGTAGCTGCAAATGGGGTTTTGTTGCTTCTCAAGGAAGCCCCTGTAAGGACGGAAGAAGGAAGATTAATGTTTGGGAGGCCAGACTTAAGCGGTAGTAAGGCCGTATTTATTGTGTCTGCCACTTAAGTCGCAAGATGCTAGGACTTAAGTCGCAAGACTCTGCTACTTTAGTGGTAAGACGCTAGGACTTAAGTGGCAGATTAAAAAGAGCGTACTTAATAGGTGCTTAGGTCCTGGTTCACAACTGTTTAGGATGTTCCCTAAAACAATAGTGTTCGGGTGCGAAATAGCATTGATTACACGAGAGGGGACCAAAATCCTCCGCCATCATTCCGCTGTATATCAGATGGTTAGGAGTGGTGGCGGAGGATTTTTACATAATTAGAAAAGAGTGAAAAAAAAGAATACCCCGCCAGGAAAATTCCCAGCGAGGTCTTCAGTTATGCTATCGCACAGAGGGTCTGTCCCCATGTGTCATGTCATATCCGGTCTGCAGCACGGCGTATGCGCTCAGACAGGTCAACAAGCGCACCCTTCAGTATGTACTTTTCTTCTTCACTGAACTCAGTAGGTTTCTTATTCCCGTCAACACCATCTAATTTGTGGTATAGCCAGGAATTTGATTTACCAAAATACTCTCTAGAGATATCAGCCCATGAGACAGCAAGAAGGATGTCCTCCAATGTAGCTTTCATCGTACCTGCTTGTGTTTCTTTCAATGTCATTGTTGCCATACTAATGTCCTCCGTTACTTTTTTTATTTTCTTAATCATCGAGTGGTTCATCCAGAAGTTCTGCAAACAGTCTGTTGATGTAATACCTCAGTCTTGGTTCACCATTTCATTGAGGACCTCACACCGTGCCTGTCCCCCTGTGACTTCATGATTTGTCATTAGACAATAGGCATAGAAATAGCAGCGTTGTGGAAGGGCCTTCCCCATATCATCAACAGGATAAACCATATTACGCAAAATGGTCATAAAGCGGAGATAGTCCTCACTATCTTCAAAGATATTCTGTTTGTTAGTACCACGCATCATCACATGATAGATACCGGTCCCGCTGATTTCTCTAGTCTTCCGAGGCATATATATTTTCTACAATTTCATTTACGAAGATGCAAAATTACAATTTCATTTCCATAAAACAAAGAAAATGAAGCAAAAAAAGGAAACAGGGATTTTCACTTCCCCGTTTCCTTACATTTCATTGAGGACCTCACACCGTGCCTGTCCCCCTGTGACTTGGAGTGGATCAACCCCTGTGCCCGTATTTGTTAAATATTAACATTAGCACTACCACCATCAGTCCAATCTTGAACAGTAGGTACAATCAGAATCTCGTTGAGCCTAAAGATAATATTATAGATGTACTTCTTACCAGGTTCCATACTTCTAGTATCTGGAGTGTAAGTAAACGTTCTCTCCGTCGAATTACTATCTGTATATTTAACAGTAAAACTTGCAAATGATGCATTTAATACCTCGGCGGTTTTATTGGGGTTAGGCACAAGCAAGATGCCATTTCCAACATCCGATGGAGTAGTATTAACAGCAATTGATCCGTCGCTATCCAATACTGTTTTGTCTACAGGAGATGCAATTTGAGTTGCATAATCAGATGCATCCCATGCTGGCGTAGCACTAAGTGCCTCACTTGGACTGTTATAATTAGCTAAAGAAATTGTACAAATGCCACTATAAACAGCATCGTTAAGAGTAACATTCTTCAAAACAATGCCAGCGGCAGCCGTGGCTGCATCGTAAGCTTTAACGGTAAAGCACACCCATGATAATGCATGTTGAAATGCCAATGGGACTGTTGGATATCCAAAAGTTCCATTGCCATTATCTGTTGTTGTCTGCCTTGCACAAGCATACATTAAATCATGCTGTGTAGTACTATTATCAGTCATTGTTACAACCGCTTGAGAGGCGAAATTAGCATAACCAGATCCAGGATTAGTTCCAAATACAGGATTGGCAGATTCAGGACCTTCGGTTACAGCCAGAAAATTGAGACTTACAACACCCATTGGCCAATATTTCCCACCAGCCCATGAATCTGCAGATTTACCAAAAGAGGTACAATCAAAATAGTCAGCATTAGCTGTCGCATTATATGCAGCAACAAACATTGTTTGAGTAGCGGCAAAACCAGATGTAGCCGTACGAGCACCAGAAACAACGGCACGCGTCATTGAAGAAGCCATAGGCCTAAACGCAATCTCCTTCGGAGAGTTATCTCCCACATACTCATTACTCTCACTTGTACAGCTTGCCATTGCCATAGCTGCAAGCGAAGCTAAAAATAAAACCTTTTTCATTAAATAATTTGTTTAGTTATTAAATTTTCAATTCTTATCTCGTTTTTATCCGATAGGTACATCGGTATTCTCTTCATCCCAAGGATCGACGCTGGGGTCCATACCACCTCCTCCACTCGGTGCAGGAACAACGATCTCCTGGTCTATCACGATGACGTTTCCGCGATCCGGGTCGGGATGGTCGAACTGGTCGGTGATGTCCGTCGTGACGTGTATCTGCTGCCCCTCCGTATTGGTGATGAGCAGGTGCAAGAAGCTACGGCTCTCGCCAGGCAACTTGCCAAAGGTGTTGAACACGGTGAAGAAACACTCCTTCTGACGATCCACTCCCACAGGGAACCAGATGGTGGCGGGCTCGTTGCTGACCTCGAGACGTCCGAAGAAGTTGCTTCGCGCCTGGTTGGTAATGAAGGCCTCGACACTCTGTACATATTCTGCACCTTGCACGTTAGGCACCTCGAAGGCGTAGGTCTCTACAACGTCGCTGACGGTGGCATAGACCGTAACCGTCCTGTTCTCACTCGCCATGTCGGGGATAATCACCGTCTCGCGAGTCACCAGCAGGTGGTCGGGAGCGTAGATGATAGGTCCCTGAGGTTCCTCTGTTTCGTCACTCTCCCCTGCCCTCTTGCTGGGAGCAAAGCTTCGCAGCACGGCGCCCTTGGTGGCTGTGATGTCGCTGGTAAACGACTCGATGGTGTTGAGGTTGCCTTCGCCCCTGATCTGTATATACTCCGTTCCGAAGTTGTAGATCAGCATCACATAAGTGCCTGGCGGGGTGTTGATTTCGCCTCCCTGAGGTCCCACGAACTCGGTGTAGTTCAGTCCACCGTTTTCCACCGAGTAGAAGTTCACCTTCATATACTCCGGAGTCGGAATGACGGTGTCCACCTGAACATCTACCTTTACATCAAGATCCAACTGTAGGTCGAGCTGTAACTCCAGGTCCAGCTCCAACTCCACAACCTTCTCGAGGTCGTAGAGCGGCATTCGCTTGCAGCCCACTAGCGTCAGCAATGCCAACATGAATATCGTCCCAACAGCCTTTCTCATTGTTTCTTCTTGGTTTTACCCATCAACACCTGAAGTGGCAGCACCAAAGCAACGGTGGCTTTCAGTGGGCCGAAATATCCAACTTTCTTGCGATAATCCTTATCGCGATATCCTTTTCCTCCCTCTTCAAACACATTGTAGTGTGTTGATTTGGAGTGGAAGTAACCTATGCCTATCGACAGCTCCAAGTGCATCTTACCCTTGAAAATGGGCTTTGCATAGAGGTAGTCGATGCCCCCCAAAATGAAATCACCCTGATAACCCGAGTAATTTCGTTCCCAGTCGTAATAGCCCGTCATGGCGAACGCTCCTATGGAGTGTCCCAGCAGGCGTTGCTCCGGCTGGCGGTTCTTTCCCAACCAATAGCGGCCCTCCAGTCCTGCGCCGAACGCCTGAAAGCAGTTCTTGTTGCTGTTGCCGCGAGGAATCCAAGGCCAGTAAACGTCGGCACCTATTGACCAACGGTTGCCAAGAGGCTGCTCTGCTCCTATGTTCAAGAGGGGCAGCAGCACATTGGTGCGCAACGAAGGCAGGTTGATAATTTGGGCACTTAGGGAGAACGGCAGAAGAGTCAACAATCCTACCAAGCCCCAGGTTTTTAGTGTTTTATATATGGGGGCATAAAGCCTACTATATTCCCTTACAGTAATGACAGTTTTAGTATCCATTAACAGTCTGACGGGTCAAAATTAGACATTATTTCGCTTATTTCCAAACATTTAGGGCAAAAATTACGTTTTTTGGTCAAAAAAACAACAAAAAGGCTATAATTGAGGAAAAAAGAAGCCCCATTGTCCACTTTTTCAGCAGACAATGGGGCGAGCATTAGGTCGGAATCAGAATATCTTACATCATGCCTCCCATGCCTGGGGCTCCACCCATAGGCATTGCGGGCTCCTTCTCGGGCTTGTCGCAGATGAGGCACTCGGTGGTCAGGAACATACCAGCGATAGAAGCGGCATTCTCCAGAGCTACACGAGCCACCTTGGCAGGATCGATGACACCAGCCTCGCGGAGGTCCTCATACTTGTCGAGACGAGCATTGTAACCGAAGTCACCCTTGCCCTCNNGGCTCCTCGATAGCGCGGCAGATGATGTTGATACCAGTCTGCTCGTCAGCATTGTCACCCTTCACGTCAGCCAAAGCCTGCTGAGCACGGATGTAAGTAGTACCACCACCGGCAACAACACCTTCCTCGATAGCGGCACGGGTAGCGCAGAGAGCATCGTCAACGCGATCCTTCTTCTCCTTCATCTCTACCTCGCTGTTAGCACCAACATAGAGTACTGCTACGCCACCAGCCAACTTGGCCAGACGCTCCTGCAGCTTCTCCTTGTCGTAAGAAGANNCAAGTACCCAGCATCTCGAGGGTAGCCTGCTCCAGCTTCAGACCCTTCTCCTCGCTGACAACGACACCACCCGTCAGGGTAGCGATGTCCTCGAGCATTGCCTTACGACGGTCGCCAAAGCCAGGAGCCTTGACAGCACAGATCTTCAGACCACCACGCAGACGGTTGACAACCAGTGTGGT
>LXOW01001677.1_pt1 | contig 48747 bp, 46 predicted proteins | sample 1368591 | NCBI WGS metagenome assembly LXOW01 (sample SAMN04884650, study PRJNA319009) | bovine gut metagenome | isolation source: Cow rumen | host: Bos taurus | place: Italy: Legnaro (PD) | collected 2014-07-09
GTTCGTAAAAAATCTAAACACTTAAATCAAAATTGTACTTGACACGGGGTACACTTCACATATTTACGCAATCTGTATCGTATTTTTTGTGAAGCGACCGATTACGTTTTATGAATGATACCTTGATAAATTGGATTTATCTCAACTTAATGAATTGCGGCGCTTCGCACCGCGTGAATTGCAACTGCGTTGCATGATTTGCGCTACGCGCATGAATTGCCGCTGCGCGGCATGAATTGCGCCTGCGGCGCATTGGCACGCGCCGACTGCGCGTGCGCGATATACGTCGCGATGCGCTGTGCGATATGTCCGGCAGATGCGCTGCCGGACGGGAAAAAAACACAAAAACAATATAAAATCAAGTAAAAAAATACAAAAAACTTGATATATTTCTTATTATATGATATAATATTATATATATTTTGGAGAAGTATACTCATTTTTTCGCGGCGGGGGGCCGCAGGGGTGAAAATATGTCCTATCTGAACGAAATCAACGCCGTCTGGGAATCGGTGAAAAACAACGTCGCAGAGGCAAAAAAGATGACGAACGTCGCCACAGACCTCTGGTTCGGCGATCTCTCTGTCACGGCGATGGACGACAAAAAGATAACGATGTCGACGCCGTCCGAATTCAAGTTCGACATAATCAACAAAAAATATCTCGACGATATCAGAACAGCCTTTTCGGAAGCGCTCGGTTTCGACATAGACGTCGTGCTCGAGTGCGGAGAATCAAAACCGGAAGACGCCGCCGGCGGGTTTACGGTTCAGCCTCAGACACAGAACGGCTCTACGGGCTCGCAGGAGGCCCCGAGTTACAGTTTCGAGTACACCTTCGATAATTTTATCGTCGGAGCCTCAAACAAGTTTGCGCATGCCGCCTGCACGGCCGTAGCCGAGCACCCGGCGCAGAACTACAACCCGCTGTTCATCTACGGTCCGAGCGGAATCGGCAAAACGCATCTTCTCTACGCCGTAACGAACAAGATAAAAAAAGACAAGCCGGGCGTTAAAATCATCTACGTCAAGGGCGAGGATTTCACAAATCAGTTCATAAGCGCGCTCGCGGCCGCCGGAACGGCCGAGTTCCGCAACAAATACCGCTCCTGCGACGTGCTCCTGATCGACGACATTCAGTTCATCGCCGGTAAGGATTCGACTCAGGAAGAATTCTTCAATACCTTCAACGCGCTGTACGAAGATCACAAGCAGATAATTCTTTCGTCAGACCGTCCTCCTCGCGAGATGAAAACTCTCGAGGAGAGACTCAAGACGAGATTCGAATGGGGCCTGCTCGCAGACATCCAGCCGCCGGATCTCGAACTCAGAATCGCGATCGTTAAGAAAAAAGCGGAACAGGTCGGAATAACGCTCAGCGACGACGTTCTTTCCTTCCTCGCCGAAAATCTCAGATCGAACATCAGGCAGATCGAAGGAGCAATCAAAACGCTCGGAGCTATCTATTTTCTCGACGGAAAAGAGATTACGCTCGAAAACGCCAAGGATTGCGTCTCAGACCTGCTCGACGGCCAGATTCCGACCGAATCTCTCGTAAACCGCTGCTTCAACGCGATTTACAACAAATACGGAGTCTCAAGAAACGAACTTACCGGACAGAAACGCACGAAAGAGATTGCCGCCGTGAGACACCTGGCAATATATCTTATCCGGAACACCGTCGAGCTCTCGCTTCCGAACATCGGAAAGATTTTCAACCGCGACCATACGACAATTATGTCGTCGATAGAAAACGTGGAGAAAAAGCTGCGCAACGACAGAGCTTACAGGCAGGAAGTCGAAGCGCTGAAAAAAGAAATACTCAACTGAACCGGAGTTTTCCACATTTCCACAGGCCTATACTATTATTAATATATATTAATTTTTTATCTTTTTATTATTTTGCCGCCGTGCGGCCGTAAAGAAAGGAAAAACGGAAAAATGAAACTTGTTTTCAACAGACAGCAGCTGATAAACTCGATGTCTCCTCTGATGTGCGCGGCCGGATTGAGAGGAACGAATCCGATCACCGAATACGTAAATATTAAAACTACGGATAACGGAAGCGCAACGTTTACGACCTACGATCTCGAAAAAGGCGTCAGACGCGATATTGAATGCAACGTCTATGAAGGCGGCGACTTCTGCGTCAACGCTCCGAAATTCATGCAGACGCTGAAACTTATGGAGGGAGAAGACGTTACGGTTGAAATAAACGACCGGCTTGAGGCAGTCATAACGTCCGGCAGATCGGTTTACCGCATGCAGGCGCTTTCGGGTGAAGATTTTCCTGTGCTTCCGAACGTGCAGTCGGGCGACAGCTTTGAAATCTCCTCGAAAAAGCTGAAAAAGATGATCCAGAAGATCAACTACGCGATGGGAATCAACGACCAGAGAGCCGTTCTCAACGGCGCGTACTTCAAAATCGGCGGCGGACAGATAATGATAGTCGCGTGCGACAGCTACAAGCTTGCAAAATGCGTATCCGAGGCCGAGATAAAGAAAACCGGAGCGTCGGGAGACTATTATCAGTACATTATGCCGCAGCGCACCGTCAGCGAGCTGCTCAAGCTCCTGCCCGACGGAGACGACGACACGGCCGTGTTCAGTCTGAGCCACCGCAATATGATCTGCAGCTTCGACGGACTGTCCTTCTATACCAGACTTATAGACGGCGAGTATATCGATTTTGACAGAATCATTATAAGAAATCACAAGATCAACGCGGTTCTTGACAGAGAAAAATTCATTGCCGCTCTCGAGAGAGCTTCTGTCGTAACCGAGGAAAAGACTTCTGGCGCGTCAAAGACGCCGATCACCTTCGAGCTTGAAGGCGGAACGCTCAAACTCTACGCTGCGTCGGTCACCGGAAAGTCGTACGAAGAGATCGAAGTCGACGAACACAACGGCGAAGACATCACGATTTCGTTCAATAACCGCAATCTTATCGAGTCTGCGCGTTCCTGCAGAAGCGACAAGATAATCATCGAACTCTCCACTCCTCTGTTCAGCGTGAACATCATTCCCGAAAAGCAGGAAGACGGAGAGAGCGACATATTCTTCATTATGCCGATAAGGACGAGAAAATAAGATCTTATGATCTGCAGAAGAATTACCGCGGAGGGATTCAGAAACATCGCGTCCTGCGACGTTACGTTCGACGACGGAGTAAATCTGCTTCTCGGTGCGAACGCGCAGGGAAAAACCAATCTGCTTGAAGCGGTCGCGATGTTTTCTCTCGGAAAATCCTTCAGAGGAGTCAGAGAGACCGAGTTCATATCCTTCGACAGCGAATACTGCCGGCTCGGCCTCGACTATTCGGATTCGGTAAGAGATCAGACGCTGGCTCTTGCCTGGTCGAAGGCAAAGCAGAGGGTAATAACTCACAACGGAGTGAAAATCAGCCGGATATCGGATATGATAGGACTCTTCAGATCGGTGCTGTTTTTTCCCGAGCATCTGAACATAATCAAGGAAGGTCCGGCGATGAGGAGAAACTTTCTCGACGTCGCCGTCTCGCAGCTCAGACCCGGGTACTTAAGATCTCTCCAGAGATACAATCACATTCTCGGACAGAGAAACAAACTGATAAAGGCGGCTCCGGCCGACAGACGCGCGTTCGATTCAACGGTCGAATTCTGGTCCTACCAAATGGCGCGCGAAGCGTCATACATAACGCTTGCGAGACTTTCATATCTCGCCGCAGTCGAAGCGGAGACGAAAAAAAGCTTCGCCGAGATGACGACGGGACGAGAGACGCCCGGACTGTCCTACGTATTCTCATTCAGAGGCGCGCAGAACGCCATATCAGGGCGTGAAGAGCTGACCGAGGCGTATATGACGCAGCTGATGTCAAATCACGACAGAGAGATTGCGGCGGGCGCCACGCTCTGGGGAGTGCACAAGGACGATATCGACATCACGCTCAACGAGAAAAACGCGAGAGTTTACTGTTCGCAGGGACAGCAGCGTTCGCTCGCGCTGGCGATGAAGCTGTCCGAAAGCGCGATTTCGGCAAAAGACTCTGGAGAGGTTCCGGTTCTGCTCCTCGACGACGTCTTCTCCGAACTCGACGGAGAGAGACGCGACTATCTGACCGACAGAATGAAAAACGGCCAGGTGATAATCACATCCTGCTCGGAAAACGATCTGCCGGCCGGCAGCGTGAAAATAATAAAAACCGTAAACGGGGTTTATACCGAAGAAAAATGATCTATCTTGCAGCCGGACAGCGTCTGAGCATACCGATAAAAGACGTAATAGGAATATTCGATCTCGACAGCGCGACGCTTTCGTCGGCGGTGACGAAACAGTTTCTGAAGGACGCCGAAAAAAACGGGATTGTCGAAAACGACGCGCAGGACATACCTAAATCATTCATACTTTACAAAACCGGAAAGGGCGCGGACAAGGATTTCCGCGTCTGCTATTCGGGGCTCTCGAGTTCGGTTCTGCTCTCGAGAGCGCAGGAAATAAAAAGAACAATTTCGCAGGATACAGAAACCGAAAGCTGAGGAAACAGAATGCCTAACGAAAAGAAATTCACGCCCGCTGAAGACGAAGAGATAGTCGAAACGGACGAGGAGGAAGAAACCAACGAAGAAACCGAGGAGACGCCCGAACTTATCGAGCTCGACGAAGACAAGGGAGAACTTATAACGGCGGTCGAGGACAACGTTTACACCGAAAACCAGATACAGGTTCTCGAAGGTCTCGACGCGGTGAGAAAAAGACCGGGAATGTATATCGGCACCACGTCTTCGAGAGGTCTGCATCACCTTGTGAACGAAATCGTCGACAACTCGATCGACGAAGCGCTCGCAGGGCACTGCGACATCATCAAGGTGACGGTGAACGAGGACAACAGCGTCACGGTTGACGACAACGGACGCGGAATTCCGGCCGGAATACATCCGACTCAGGGAATCCCGACTCCCGAAGTGGTTTACACAATCCTCCACGCCGGCGGAAAATTCGGCGGAGAGGGGTATAAGATCGCCGGAGGTCTGCACGGAGTCGGAGCTTCGGTCGTCAACGCGCTCTCGGAATGGCTCGAGCTCGTCGACGTCGTAGACGGCATAAAATACACCGAAAGATTCGAGCGCGGCTACGTCGCGCGTCCTTTCAGCTGCGAAGGACCGGTAGCCGAAGGCGAAAAAACGCACGGCGTTACCGTAACCTTCAAGCCCGACGGCAATATTTTCGAAACGACGGTGTTCGATTACGATATACTGCTCAACCGTATGCGCGAGCAGGCCTTTCTCAACGGCGGCATCAGGATCGAACTCACCGACAAACGGGTTAAGGACGAAGAGGGCAACCCGAAGTCAAAGCTTCTCTGCTACGACGGCGGAATACGCAATTTCGTAAGCTTTCTCACCGAGCAGAAGCACTCCGAGGCGGTTCATCCCGACGTCATCTATATGAGAGGCGAAAAAGGAACCAGCCAGGCGGAAGTCGCGCTGCAGTACAACACGTCATACAACGAAACGATACTTACTTTCGCGAACAATATGAACACAGTCGAAGGCGGCACGCACGAGACCGGCTTCAAGACGGCGCTGACGAGAGTTCTCAACGACTACGCGAGAAAGAACGGCATACTCTCGGCGTCGGACAAAGCGCTTTCGGGCGAGGACGTCCGCGAGGGAATCGTCGCGATAATCAGCGTCAAGCTCGAAGACGCGCAGTTTGAGAGCCAGACGAAGGCAAAACTCGGCAACTCGGAAATCCGCGCGCTCGTCGACAGCACGGTAAACGCGAGACTTTCAGAATATCTCGAAGAAAATCCGTCGTCCGCGAGAGCGATTATAGATAAAGCGCTGGCTGCGTCACGCGCGAGAGAAGCCGCGAGAAAGGCGAGAGAACTTACGCGGAGAAAGGGACTGCTCGAGGGCTCTTCCCTTCCCGGAAAGCTCGCCGACTGCCAGGAAAAGGACGCCTCTCTTACCGAGATTTATCTGGTCGAGGGAGATTCGGCCGGAGGTTCGGCAAAATCGGGACGCGAATCCCGCTACCAGGCGATACTTCCTCTCCGCGGCAAAGTGCTCAACGTAGAAAAGAGCAGACTTGACAAGGTTTATTCGAACGTGTCGCTCATACCGATTATCCAGGCGCTCGGCTGCGGCATCGGAGAGGACTTCGACATCACGAAGCTCCGCTACGGCAAGATAATCATCATGGCCGATGCCGACGTCGACGGATCGCATATCAGAATACTGCTTCTGACCTTCTTCTTCAGACATATGAAGCAGCTGATAGACGACGGACACGTCTTCCTCGCTCAGCCGCCGCTTTACAAGGTCTACAAGAGAGGCCGCAGCGGAGGCGAGAAGTACGCCTTCACCGACGAGGAGAGGGACAGATTCATAGAAGAGCTCGGAACGAACGGAGTCGAAGCCGACAGATACAAAGGTCTCGGTGAAATGGACGCCGAACAGCTCTGGGAGACGACGATGGATCCCGAGCGCCGGACGCTCAAGAAGGTCACGATAGAGGACGCGCTCGCCTGCGACGCCGCCTTCTCGCTCCTGATGGGCGACAAGGTCGATCCGAGACGCGAATTTATCGAGCAGAACGCGAAATACGCCGAAAATCTCGACGTCTGACGCGGAATATGGGAGAAAATCAATGAAATTTGCAGTTTTATCGCTCAATCCCGGAATCGACAGAGCGCTCTATCTCAACGAGCCGTTAAATCAGGGACATATGAACCGCGCCGCCAAGACGGTTACCTCTCAGGGATCGAAGGGCGCGAACGTCTCGATAGTCCTGCGCCGGCTCGGATACGACGTGACCTACTACTCCTTCACCGGAGGCCTCTACGGAGACCTCTGCGAGCGGATACTCGAGAAGGAAGGCGTGAAATCGGTTTACGTCAAAACCGAATGCGGAATCCGCGTAAATACCAAAGTGACCGACGGCGCCGGCGTCTGCACCGAGCTCAACGAGAAGGGCGGACCCGTCACCGAAGAAGAATTCGATAAACTTACACAGCTTTTTCTGCAGGATGAGGCCGAAGTCGTATTCATGTGCGGAAGTTTTCCACAGGGCGTGGGGAAAGACGCATACCGCCGGCTGACGGCTGCGGAAAAGTCGCTCGGAAGGCGCGTCGTTCTCGACTGCGACGGAGAGGCGCTCGTTCAGGGAATCCAGGCGGGACCCGACGTTATCAAACCGAACACCGACGAACTGCTCGGTCTGATGAAGAACGCCGGCCTGTGCGAAAGTTTTCCCGAGGGCTGCGGAAAAGACCTTGACTTTATCGCTGAATGCTGTGGAAAAGTCGCCGAAAAATACTCCCTCGACACCCTTTTATGCACAATGGGACCGCAGGGCGCGATATGCGTCAAAGGTGGAAAAACTACCTTCTGCGAGGCAGCTCCCGTCGAACGCGTAGGTTTTTCGGGCGCCGGAGACACATTCCTCGCGGGATTTGCCGCGGCGAGGTACTCCGACGGCCTTGACGACGACGGAGCGCTGAAATTCGCAAGCGCCTGCGCCGGAGCAAAGATCGTGCTCGAGGGGACTTCCCTTCCCGACGCCGATGGCGTCCGCCGCGTTCTCGCTCTTATGTGAGCGGAATATTACAGAGGAGATAATTCAAAGTGGAACATAGAGAAGACATTTCCTTCAAGGACCAGAAGATACTCAACGTAGAGATGGAGCACGAGCTGAAAAGCTCCTTCATCGAATACGCGATGTCCGTCATAACCTCGCGCGCCCTTCCCGACGTCCGCGACGGAATGAAACCCGGCCAGCGCCGCGTTATGTGGGCCATGTACGAGGATCATCTGACCTCCGACAAGCCCTTCTGCAAGTCGGCGACGACAGTCGGTAACGTGCTCGGCCGGTATCATCCGCACGGCGACGCCGCCGTTTACGGCACGATGGTCAGAATGGCGCAGGATTTCTCATTGAGATATCCGCTCGTCGAAGGCCACGGAAACTTCGGTTCTGTCGACGGAGACCCGCCCGCGGCCTACCGTTACACCGAGGCGAGAATGGCGAAAATCTCAGACGAGATGATGCGCGACATCGACAAGAACGTCGTTGAAATGGTCAGAAACTTTGACAACAGGCGCGAGGAGCCCTCGGTCCTGCCGTCGAGATTCCCGAACCTGCTCGTCAACGGAGCCGTCGGAATCGCCGTCGGTATGGCGACGAACATTCCGCCGCACAACCTCGGCGAGACAATCGACGCGACGATCTATAGGATGGAAAATCCCGAATGCACCGCCTTCGATCTTATGGAATACATAAAAGGCCCCGATTTCCCGACCGCCGCCGTCATCTACGGCACCAACGGAATCAAGGAGGCCTATCTGACCGGTAAAGGACGCATCACCGTCCGCGCTCGCGCCAGAGTCGAAGAGGAGCATCACAGAATTATCATCACCGAGATTCCCTACGGAGTCAACAAGAGCATGCTCTGCGAGGCGATCGCAAACCTGCACCGCGAGAAGCGCATCGAAGGCATCACCGATATGCGCGACGAATCGGGCAGAAACGGAATGCGGATCGTCATCGAATACCGCCGCGACGCCAACGGCGAGATAATTCTCAACCAGCTTTACAAATATTCGCAGCTTGAAGACACCTGCGCCGTCAATATGCTCTCTCTCGTCGGCGGCGAACCGAAGATTCTGCCGCTGCCGAGAATACTCGACGAGTATATCGCGCACCAGGAATCTGTCGTCACGAGACGCTGCCGCTTTGAGCTCGAAAAGGCGCTGGCACGCGCGCACATACTCGAGGGCTACATCACCGCCATCAACAATATCGACGACATTGTCGCCCTTATGAAGAGTTCTCCCTCGATTCCCGAATCGAAGAAGCGCCTCTGCGCCGAATACGGTCTTACCGACGTTCAGGCGCAGGCGATCGTCGAGATGACGCTCGGACGTCTTACCGGACTTGAAATCGACAAGATCAGGGACGAACTCGACACCCTCAACGCGAGAATCGCAGAACTGCGCGAAATACTCGGGGACATCTCGAAGGTAAAAGACATTATCAAGAACGAGATGCTCGAAATAAAGCGCAGGTACGCCGACGAACGCCGCACCGAGATCGTCGAGGCGGAGAACGACATCCAGATCGAAGATCTCATCGAAAAGCACGACTGCGTGATTTCTCTCACGCACGCCGGATACATCAAGCGCCTGCCCGCCGACACCTATTCCGCGCAGCACAGAGGCGGCAAGGGCATCATCGGAATGACGACGAAGGACGAGGACTTCATCGAGAAGGTGCTCGTCGTATACAGCCATTCGAATCTGATGATATTCACCTCGGCCGGAAAGGTCTATATGCGCAAGGCGTATACGATCCCCGAGGCGGGACGCAACGCGAAGGGCACGAACATCGCGAACCTCATAGAGTTCGAGCCGGGCGAGAAGATCACCGAGATCGTGCCTGTCGACAGCTTTGAGAACGCCGAAAACAGATATCTGACGACGGTCACCCGCCGCGGCGTAATCAAGAGAACGCGCCTGTCCGAATACGAATACCAGCGCCGCCAGGGCAAGAAGGCAATAAACCTCGACGAGGGCGACGAACTCGTGTCCGTCCTCTTCACCGACGGCACGAAGGATATCATGATCGCCACAGCTTCGGGAATCGCCAACAGATTCCCCGAAGAGAAGGCGAGATGCATGGGCCGCGTTTCGCGCGGCGTGCGCGGAATCAATCTGCGCGGCGACGACTGCGTAATCGGCGCCGTCAGCATCGGAGAGGGCGACGAAGATCGCAATCTGCTCACGATGACCGAAAACGGATTCGGCAAACGCACCGAATTCTCCGAATTCCGCACGATGGCCAACCGCGGAACGATGGGCTTCCGCTGCCACAACGTCACCGAGCGCACCGGGCGCCTCATCGGCATCGCGTCGGTCTGCGACGGAGACGACATTATGGCGATAACCGATTCGGGAACGCTGATCCGCACGCACGCGTCCGACGTGTCGACCTATTCGCAGTACGCGTCCGGCGTTATCGTTATGCGTCTGTCCGAAGGCCAGAAGTGCGCGAGCTTCACGATCCTCGCCGACGCCGGCGAAGACGGCGAAGACGCGGAAGGCATTGATAGCGAAGAGCAGACCGGCGACGCCGGAGATGAAACGGCGGAAACCTCCGTCGAAACCGGAGATAACGAATAATCTGACTCCACCGGAGGACCGGATATGAAAAACCGCTTTTTCCGCGCCGCCGCCTTCCTTGCGGCCTGCCTGATTGTCGTCTCTGCGCTGTCGGGATGCGGGAGCGACGCTCCCGACATCGAGAGCGTCAGAGAGGAATTCGGCGCGCTGATCACGGCGTCCGCCGAGATAAACGACATATTCTTCGGCGGGGGACTGCCGGTCTATCCGCGCACCTCGCAGACGGGCGAGAAAAACGTCTCATACGACGAGCAGGCGGGAATCTACTACTGGCTGATTCCCGACGAAGTCTACCGCGAGGTGATAAAATACTACGATCCCGCGGAAAAGATTAACAGATACGCCGTCCGCGAGGCCGATTACGCCGCGTCGGGCCGTAGCGGAGCCGCAGAGAGCACGCTTGTGCTCGGCGGAGAGGAATTTTCCTGCCGTCTGCTTGAAGATTACGAGGAGCCGGGCGACGAATTCGTATACGAGGACAGCGATCCCGTCTATTACGACTACGTAAGAACCGACTGCCCCTACCAGACCGCAGAGAGCATCAAGAATAAAGCCGAAGAGGTATACTCCGCGGACTATCTCGAGCAGATATACGTTATGATTTTCGACGGATACAAAACCGACGAGAATATAATCTTCGCGCGGTATATGACGTCTGACGACGGCAGATTCATGGCGTACAACGGCTTTACGCCCTATTTTGAGAAGCAGACCGAATACGATCTCTCCTCGATGAAGATAGTGAAGCCCTCAAGCGCGTCGTCGGTCAACGTAGAGATAACCGCGTACGGGACTTATATCGACTACGAAAAGCTCGAAAAGGCGACCGGCGAGTTCAAGCGGGTGCTCAAATTCATAAAGACCGCTTCGGGCTGGCGCCTCGACACACCGACCTACTGATTATGTATCTCCTTGTCAAACCCGCGTCGGGCGCGTGCAATCTGCGCTGCCGCTACTGCTTTTACGCCGACGAGATGAAATGCCGCGAGGAGGCGGTCCGGCCGTTCATGACTGCCGAATGCTTCGAAAAGGCGGTATCGAAGGCGTATGATCATATCGCGCTGACGGGCGACAGATCCCTGTCGGTCGGATTTCAGGGAGGCGAGCCGACGCTTGCCGGACTCGGATTTTTCCGTTCGGCCGTAGATTTTGCCGAAAGTACGCGTCCCGACGGCGTCTCGCTGAACTGGTTCATTCAGACCAACGGAACGCTGATCGACGAAGAATGGGCTGCCTTTCTCGCCGGGAAAAAGTTTCTCTGCGGCCTCTCTTTCGACGGGTTTCCCGAGGTTCACGACAAAAACCGCGTCGGACGCGACGGACGAGGCACGTCAAAGGAAGTCCTTCGCGCCGCGAAAATCCTGAACGACGCCGGAGCAGAGTTCAATATTCTGACGGTGCTTACAGGCGAGGCCGCGAGAAGTCCGCGGAAGATCTGGTCTTTCTGCGAGAAAAACGGTTTTGCCTGGCAGCAGTATATTCCCTGCATCGCTCCTCTCGGAGGAGAGGACGGCCCCTGGACGCTCGGATCCGAGAGATACGGAGATTTCCTTTGCGGACTTTTCGATCTCTGGTACGAAGGAATAGTAAGCGGCCGTCCGGTATACAACAGGGAGTTTGAAAACTGGACCGGAATTATCGCCGGAATCGAGCCAGAAGACTGCGGAATGCGGGGCGAATGCTCGCCTCAGTATCTGATCGAGTCTGACGGCAGCGTCTATCCCTGCGATTTCTACGCGCTCGACGGATACCGCCTCGGAAACGTTATGACCGACAGCTTCGAAGATATCGACAAAGTGCGCGCGGAATCCGGATTTATCGAAGAATCCCGCCGTCTGCCAGACGCCTGCAGGGAGTGCAAGTGGTATTTTCTCTGCCGCGGGGGCTGCAGGCGAAACCGCGACTCTGTCGGTCTCAACAGATTCTGCGAAGGATACGTAAAGTTTTTCGAACACGCTTATCCACGGATGAAGAAACTGGCGGAAAGGATTAAACGATGATAAAGAAATCCGAAATAACCGACGGACCGATATTCACGTTCAGAAATTCTTTTAAGCACCCGCTGATTATGGCGCACCGCGGGGGAAACGAACTCGCGCCGCAGAACTCGCTGCCCGCCTTCGAACGCTCCTGCGCGACCGGAGTCTGGGCGCTCGAGAGCGACATAAGATTTACAAAAGACGGCGTTCCGATCTGCATGCACGACTCAGACGTCGCAGCTATGACCGACGGAGAAGGCCGCGTCGCCGACCTGACCTTCGCCGAAATACAGGAAATCAGAATAGATATAGGCGCCTTTGCCGACACGCTGCCGCGCGACGAGCTGCGCGTCCCGACGATGGACGACTATTTCGATATCTGTATGAAATACGGGACAGTTCCCTTCATCGAACTCAAGGAGGACGACGGGATCGAGGCCGTGATAGACGGCCTGCGCCGCCGTTCGATGGAGAGCCACGCCGTAATCTCGTCGGTGAAGTTCGAGCGTCTCGCAAGATCGCGCGAACTCTCGGACAGCGTCTTTATTCACCATATTTTCTCGTCGAAGGAGCGTTTTGCAGACCTGTGCGAGCTCGGATACGCCGGACTGTCCTTCAAGATTGCGAATCCCGACGACATGCCCGAGGGGCTCGCCGCGGAAGTGCACAATGCGGGTTTGCGTTTTTGCCTGCGCGCCGCCGACACTCCCGAGACGATGAGAAAAATGATATGTCTCGGCCTTGACTACCAGCCGTCGAACAAAGTTTTCGGACTCTGACGGCGAAAATCCGGAGGTTTTTCCGATGAAAAAGTATATCGTTGAGTTTTTTGCCGAAGGTTTTGAAGAAACCGAGGCGATATCCCCGCTCGATCTGCTCCGCCGCGCCGGAATACCCGTCGTAACGGCCGGAGTCGGCTCGACTGCCGTACGCGGTTCGCACGGAATCACCGTCAACTGCGACACGACGGCGTCGCGCGTTCCTCATGAAGAGATCGCCGGCGTGATTCTTCCGGGCGGAATGCCGGGTACGCTCAATCTCGAAGCGTCGCCCGACGTGATCGCGGCCGTAAAATACGCCGCTGCGAACAATCTGCCGGTCTGCGCGATCTGCGCAGCTCCTATGATCTTAGGAAAACTCGGACTGCTCCGCGGCAAACGCGCGGTCTGCTTCCCCGGATTTGAAAAATATCTTGAAGGCGCGACCGTCACGGCGGAACGCACCGAAACCGACGGAAACTTTGTTACCGCCGTAGGCATGGGAGCCGCAGTAGAGTTCGGTCTTGCGATAATCCGGCTGATACAGGGCGCCGAGGCTTCAGAGAAGATGAGAGCGTCGGTTCTCGCCCGATAACTCCTTAAACATAAAGAATTATGATTAAAAAAGAAACCGCGCCGCCCGACGGACGCGAGCCCGGACGGAGGCGCAGACGCGAGATAAGCAGCGAAATCAGGGCGCCGCTCTTTACTGCGGCGGTGATAATTCTGCTTCTGCTGTCGTCGCTGATCGATCTGCGTCTGACGAGGGAAAACGAGAACTTCGCCGTCATTTTGCTGCAGCTTCTCATATTCTTCCTTCCCGCCGCCGCGTTTCTCTATCTGACCGGGTCCTCCCTTTCGGGTCTCAGAATCAGGCCGGTCGGGCTCGGACACATGTTTTTGATGCTCGCGGCGCTGCTTGCGATGCTTTCGTCGTCGATAGCGCTCGATCTGACCTGCGCCGGATACGGTTCGCTGTCCGACAGCTACGATCTGTTCGGCATATTTGTCTCCAAACCCGACGGAACGGTCGGAGACGGAGTATATCTCGTCATCGCCTACGCGGGACTGCCCGCGTTCTGCGAGGAATTTCTTTTCCGCGCCGTCCTCACGGCCGAATACGAAAAGAAATCGACCTTCGCCGCGCTCGTTATGCCGTCTCTCTTTTTCGCGATGCTGCATCTCGATATAGCGCACTTCCCCGCCCTCTTTATATCGGGGCTCATTCTTTCGCTTACTCTCTACGCGACGCGGAGCGTTCTGGCTCCGTTTATCGTGCATTTCTGCTATAATCTGATATCCCTCTTCGGCCGCCCCGTATTCAGGACTCTCTACGATCTCGGCGGCGAAAAGCTGTTCATCTTCACCGTCAACGCAGTCTTTCTGCTCTCGGGATTTCTCTTCTGTTCCGAGGCAGCGCGTCTCTACCGGGGCTATTCGGACAAAAATCTCAGCTCCGCCTACAGGGAAGCGCCGGCGCGCGACGAAGACTCGCGCGCGCAGACGAGCGTCGCGAAGATGTTCTCCGCAAAATATCCGCGCGCAGCTGCGGCGCTTACCGCCCTGTTTTCACCTACCGCCCTTGCGGTTTACGTTCTCTACGCCGCGGCTGTAATATTCTGACACATCTGTTGCTGAAATGGGACTCTTCGAAAAGAAAAACAAGAAAAACAAAAAGAAATCTCCTCAGGTTTATACCGGCGAGGACTATGAAAAGGCGCTCACCGACCTTGACGAGGTCAAGGACGACGACTTTTTCGGAAGAAAGAGCTATACCGAGACCGCGAGCAGCGTAGGCGCGGTCATCAAGGCGCTGATTTACATCATTTTCGTCGTAACCTGTGCCGCTGCGCTCGCTTATTTCATTATCGACATATCAAACGACGTTTTCGCTTTCGTCAAGCCCGAGCAGACGATCACCGTCACGATTCCCGACAAGGCGAACGCCGACGCGGTCGCCGACGCGCTCAGCGAGGTCGGAGCGATCAAGTACCCCGGCATATTCAAGCTCTACGCGAAACTCAAAAAGGTCGACAGCCGTCCCGAGAGATACGATTTCGTCCCGGGCGTCTATGAAAACATCTCGGCGCCCCGGAACTACGACGGCTGGCTTCTCGCCTTCGGAAAGGACAAGACGATAAAGACAGGCTGGATCACGATTCCCGAGGGCTACACCGTCGACCAGATAATAAAACTCTTCTCCGAAGTCGGTATCGACGTTACCGACGACTCGGGAAAGACCGAAAAATACAAGGTCGGCACCGTCGAGAGCTGGACCGAGGCGATAAACTCCTTCGATACGGCCGAAGGGTACAATTTCGTCGAAAAATACCCCTATCTTGCCGATCTTACGACCGAAAACGGCCGTTTCTACAAGCTCGAGGGATACCTTTTCCCCGATAAATACAACGTTTACGTCGGATACGGATACGACGAATACTACTATCTCAGCGTGCTGCTGCGCAATTTCGACGCGAGAATCAAGGAACTCAATCTCGCAGAAAGCGCCGAAGCGCTCGGAATCACGATCGACGAGGCGCTGACGATCGCGTCGATAATCGAAAAGGAGATTTACTACCAGCCGGACGCCGACCTTGTCGCGACGGTCATCTGGAACCGTATCAATCTCTTCAGGCGCGACGGAGACACAGCCGCGACGGTGACCGCCAAAGAGAAAAAGGCGAAGGAACTCTTCGGCACCGGAAGCTGGGTGCTCCAGTGCGACTCGACGCTCGTCTATTCGCTTTCGCATAAGCTCGGCACGCGCGTCACCGAACTGACGGCCGAAGATCTGCTCCGCGACGATCCCTACAACAGCTACAGATACGAGGGATTCGTCCCCGGACCTATCGGAAACCCCGGATTCAACGCGATAAGCTGCGCTTTGAACCCGCAGGAGGAGAAAGGAACGAACGGCAAGGTCCTCGCGATAGCCGACAAATCCTATTTCTTCATAACGGACGCTGACAATTACGTAAAGACGTCTTCTAATCTCGCTCAGCATGAGAAACTTATAAAAGAGCGCCGCGAGGAGCTCGACAGACGCAAAGAGGGACAGTAATCCCGGAAAGACAGGTTCCGCCATGGCAGAAAACAGAAAAAACAAGGCGCGTATATGCTTCATTCTTGCGGCGGTCGCCGCCATTCTGTCGGTTCTTCTGACCGTATTGATACTCAAGGTCGACGTCGAGCCGATAGGTCCCGATGAAAGCCGCGTCGGACTGTCCCGCCTCAACGCAGCCGTCGCCGCGCGGCTCGCCTACGACGGAACCGCGCACACGCTGTCCGAGATTTTCGGATACGGCGCTCTTCTCGTCATGGCCGCCTATTTCTGCAAGGGAGTCTGGCAGCTGATAACGCGCCGCTCGGTTAAGAAAGTCGACAAACATATAATACTGCTTGGCATCTTTTACGCGGTGCTGCTTGTCGTATATCTCGGATTCGATTTTATACCGATCAACTACCGCCCTCTGATACTCGACCCGGAAAAGGGACTCGAGCCCTCCTTCCCGTCGTCGCACACCGTGCTCGCCCTCTGCGTCTACCTGACGCTGCCGATGCAGCCCGAGTTCACGCGTCCCGGGCGTGAAAAGCTGAAAATTGCGGTGCTGTCCGCAAGCGTACTGCTCGCGGTCCTTACCGTCGGAACGAGATTTATTTCGGGCGTGCACTGGGTTACCGACGTCATCGGCGGAGTTATAATCTCCGCCTGCCTCGTGGCGCTTTACGGCGGCGCGTTTCTTCTGACCGTCCCGGCGTCCGACTCCTTAACAGAAAAAAATGAGTAATAAAACTCTTATGGCCGTCAACGCGGTCATTCTCGCAGCGATCGTGCTCTTCGGCGGGTTTACGCTGCTCGACACCTTCGTGATTCCGCATACCTACGGAGACGTCGAAACGACGTCGGCGCTGCTGAATCCATCGACGGGCGAGCCCGATTCAACCTCCGCAGAACCCGGAACCTCCCCGTCAGGACAGGAAACCGCGCCCGGCACGCCTGCGATTACCGGGTCTTCGGATACGCAGGCGAAAGAAAACTCGGACACGTACTATCACGATGACAACATAACAGTCGAGATTTTCAACTACAGGGAGTACAACACCGATATTTACGTCGCCGACGTCAGAATAACGTCGCTCGATTATCTCAAAACCGCCTTTGCGTACAACAAGTACGGACGCAACCTGACGGCGAAGACGAGCACGCTGGCGGCGCAGAACAACGCGATTCTTGCGGTTAACGGCGACTACTACGGCGCGCGCAACTCCGGGTTTGTCGTCAGAGGCGGCGTGGTATACCGCGATTCCTCTGCCGGCAACGAGGCGCTGGCGATCTTTTCGGACGGCACATTCGGCTTCTTTAACGAAAAAACGACCTCGGCGAAGGCGCTTGTCGCGCAGGGAGCGCGGGACGTCTTCTCGTTCGGCCCCGGCATCGTCCATGGCGGACAGGTCATCGTCTCGCAGACGACCGAAGTCGGGCATGCGATGGCGAGCAATCCGCGCACGGCGATAGGCAGATACGCGGAAGACGGTTTTCATTACGTTTTCGTCGTGTCGGACGGCCGCGTCAGAAACAGCAGCGGGCTGACGCTCTATCAGCTTGCAACTTTCATGTCTTCGACGCTCGGAGTCGAAGCGGCCTACAACCTCGACGGCGGCGGATCGTCGACGATGGTCTTCAGAGGCAAAATAATAAACAATCCGACGACGAACGGCAAAATTCAGGAGAGGGCGGTGAGCGACATTGTCTACGTCGGGTAAACCTCTTTCGAACCGCCGTCTTTACCATCGGGCGTCGATGTGCGATATGCTTGTCGCCGCAATCCTCGCTCTTTTCGGCGCGGTTTACGAATCATTCAGCTTCGGCGTCTTCTCCTTTGCGATGATATACGCCTTCTCGCCTTTCTTCGTACTCGCTCTTTCCGAGCTCGCGCTCTCGTTTTTCGCGAGATTCGCCTACGACCGGCCCGGGCTCTATCTCTTCCGCTGGGCGGCGTGCTCGGCGTCGGCGGGAATGGTCGTCAAGGGAATACTCGACATATACGGCACGTCGAGCGATTTCTATATCGTATACCCCCTCTTTGCGGGATCCTTCTTCCTGCTCGGAGCGGCGCGGCTGATCTACAGATTCTTCATAAAAAAAGAACCCGAAGAGGTTGAGTGACTGCAAAATGGCAAAAGACAGAAAAAAGGCAAAAGCGGCGGGCAAACCGCCGGCATGGCTCTGGTATCCGGCAAAATTCTTCGTCGGACTCTTTTTCCGGCTGAAATACCGCGTAAAGATTGACAACGCCGTCCTCAAAGGACACAAAGGGCCTGCGGTCGTGCTCGCGACGCATACGTCGGGACAGGACCACATACTCTCGGGTATGGCGGTTCCCGGCCGCCCGACCTACGTTATGAGCCAGCATTTCTTCACGACCCCCTTTGCGCGGCGGCTGTTTGCCTTTCTTCACACGATACCGAAAAAGATGTTCTGCCCCGATTCGAGATCGGTCAGAATGATAATCCGCGCCGTCAGAGAGGGAAACACCGTCGTTCTCTTCCCCGAGGGGCGTCTGACCTGGTACTCGAAATCGCTTGAAGTTACCGACGGCACCGCAGAACTGGTCAAGCATCTCGGCGTCGACACCTACTATCTTCTCGCAGAAGGCGCCGGAAAGACCTTCCCGAAATGGTCGGCGTCGGGCAGCCGCCGCGGAAAAATCAATATCGGTATAAGCCGGCTTTTCTCCGCCGACGAACTTAAAGAGATGCCGGTAAGCGAGATCGACTCGAAAATCCGCGAAGCGGTAAAGCACGACGAAGGGCTTGTCCTTCCCGACGTCAGATTCAGAAGCCGCGACACGTCGCGCGGACTCGACGGAATACTCTGGGTATGTCCGGTATGCCGCGCCGAGCACACGCTCGAATGCGAAAAAGGAAAAATACGCTGCACTTCCTGCGGAACCGAAGCTACGCTTGATGAATACGGCCGGATTTCGGGCCTGCCCGAGGAGTGCGGAATAAATACTCCCGGCGACTGGTACGAGTACTGCGCTTCGACTATCGATCTCGACAAGCCCTACGTCGCCTCTGTTGCGGTCGGAGCCGCGGACGCCGAAGGCAATATGCACCGCGACGTCGGTCTCGGCACGCTGACGATGGACAGAGAGAAAATCACTTTCGAGGGAACCGTCGAAGGCGAACAGGTGACTCTTACCCGCTCGACCGCAGACACGGTCGCCTTCCCTGTTTCGGTTTCCAACCATTTTGATATCTATTTCGACGGCAGACTGTATCTGATTTCACCCCTGCCCGATAAGAGACAAACGATAATACCCGTTGCCTATCTTGACAGGGTAACGTCAGAACGAAAACTGAATAAATAAGGAATCAACCATGCTTCATACTCCTCTCGCGGAACAGATGCGGCCGAAAAACTTTGACGAGATCGTCGGCCAGGAGCGTCTGTTCGGCAAAAACGGCGTGCTTCGCAGAATGTGCGAAAGCGGCCGCCTGACAAATATGATATTTTACGGTTCTCCCGGCACCGGAAAGACGACCGCCGCGGCGCTGATCGCCGGCTATTCCGACATGAGGTTCTGCCGTCTGAACGCGACGACCGCTTCTCTTTCCGACGTCAAGGAGGTGCTCTCTTCCACCGCGACGCTTTTCGGCAACCGCGGCATACTCCTATATATCGACGAAATACAGTATTTCAACCGCAAACAGCAGCAGGCGCTGCTCGAATATATCGAGGACGGGCGGGTGACTCTCGTCGCGTCCACGACCGAAAACCCTCATTTTTATATTTATAACGCCCTGATATCCCGCTCGACGCTCTTCGAATTCAAGCCGGTCGGCGCCGCGGATATCGAAAAAGCGCTTGAGCGTGCTCTCGATTATCTGAACCGCCTGACCGACAGCCATAAGACCGCCGCCGACGGAGTCCTGCGCCTGATTGCCGAAACGGCGTCGGGCGACGTCAGACGCGCGCTGATGATATTCGAGAACGCCTATTACAACGCAGGCGACGAGATAACTGAGGACGACGCCGTCGCTTTCGACGGAGGAATCCGCAACTATTCGGACGATTCGCATTTCGATCTTATGTCGGCGCTTCAGAAATCGGTGCGCGGATCCGATCCCGACGCCGCTGTATTCTATCTCTGCCGGCTGCTTGCGGCCGGAGAACTGCTCGCCGCCTGCCGTCGGCTCCAGGTGATGGCGTCTGAGGACGTCGGCCTTGCATATCCGCTCGCGGCCGCGGTAACCCGCGCCTGCTGCGAGAGCGCGATCGAACTCGGCATGCCCGAGGCGAGAATACCTCTCTCGCACGCGGCGATACTTCTCGCCACCGCGCCTAAATCGAACTCGGCCGAAGCGGCCTCTATGGCGGCGATGGCGGGCGGACGTCGAAGCGGGCCTCGGGAGCATTCCTCCCGCCGCGCTGCGCAGCCCGCTCTTCAAAGGATACAAATATCCGCACGATTATCCCGGACACTACGTCAGGCAGCAGTATCTGCCCGACGATATAAAAGACAAAATCTACTACAAATACGGTCCGAACAAGACCGAACAGGCCGCGGCCGCTTACGCCGCAGCCGTCGGATCACTGAAGAAAGACGCAAATCCCGAAAAAAATGACACGTAAAACGAAAGTCGCCGTCGTCGGAGCCGGGCACGCCGGCATCGAGGCGGCGCTCTCATGTGCGAGGACGGGCGTCGACACCGTCCTTTTCACGCTCTCGCTCGACGGAGTAGCCGATATGCCCTGCAATCCCTCGGTCGGAGGTACGGCGAAAGGTCATCTCGTATATGAAACCGACGCTCTCGGCGGAGAGATGGGCGCGGCGGCCGACAAAGCCACGCTCCAGTCCCGCACGCTGAATACCGGCAAGGGAGCGGCGGTCAGATCGAAGCGCGTACAGGCCGACAGACGCCGCTATCAGGAGATTATGAAGCACACGCTCGAGACGACGCCTCATCTGAGGCCTCTCCAGGGCGAAATTGTCGCGTTGCTTACAGAGGATACGCCTTCGGGCAGGCGCGTGCGCGGAGTCGTGACCTCTCTCGGCGAGGAATGGGAGTGCGAATGCGTTATAATCTGCACCGGCACCTATCTCGACAGCCGTATTTTTGTCGGTGACCGCAGTTTTGCCTCGGGCCCCGACGGTTTTCTGCCCGCTGCCGCTCTTTCAAAGTCCCTCAGCGACGCCGGAGTGTCTCTGCGCCGCTTCAAAACCGGGACTCCGCCGCGTATTCTGCGTTCGTCGGTCGATTTCGACGAGCTTGAAGTGCAGCCGGGCGAAGAGGACCCCCTTCCCTTCTCCGCGCTCACCGGCGAGGGGTATCTCGACGGCCGCGAGCAGGTTCCCTGCCACATTCTTTATACCAACGAAGAAACTCATAGAATAATTAAAGAGAATATTTCGCGTTCTGCGATGTATTCGGGCATGATACACGGCGTCGGTCCGCGCTACTGTCCTTCGATCGAGGACAAAATCATGCGCTTTGCCGACAAGGAACGCCACCAGCTCTTCCTCGAACCGCTCGGAGAAAACACCGAAGAGATGTATCTGCAGGGCTTTTCGACCTCTCTTCCCCCCGACGTACAGGAGAAGATGCTCAAAACCCTGCCCGGAATGAAGAACGCCGTAATTACGCGATACGCCTACGCGATTGAATACGACTGCGCAGATCCGACCGATCTTTGGCCGACGCTCGAACACAAGCGCATATCCGGTCTTTACGGCGCAGGACAGTTCAACGGCACCTCGGGTTACGAGGAAGCGGCCTCTCAGGGGCTTGTCGCGGGTATCAACGCCTCTCTCAAATGCCGCGGCGAAGAGCCGCTCGTCCTCAGGCGCTCCGACGGATACATAGGAACGCTCATTGACGATCTTGTCACGAAGGGCACGAACGAACCCTACCGGATGATGACGGCGAGATCCGAATACCGGCTGATTCTGCGCCAGGACAACGCAGACGCGAGGCTGACTCCCTTCGGACGCCGCGCAGGACTGATCGACGACGTCAGATGGAAAAAGTTTTGCGCAAAGATGGAGATGATCGAGGCTGAAAAGAAGCGTCTTGAGGACACTCTTGCGCCGGCCGACGAGACGCGCGCCTTCCTTGCGTCGAAGGGTATGCCCGAAGGCGCCGGATACACGCTTGCCGATCTGCTCCGCAGGCCTCAGCTCGACTACGAGGACCTGTCTGTGCTTGACAGGGACAGACCTTCTCTGCCGCGCGAGGTGATAATCACCGCCGTTTCGGATATCAAGTACGCGGGTTACGTGAAGCGCCAGTCGGCCGAAGTGCGCCGCCAGATGCGGCTCGAGGACGTCCGTATCCCCGACGACTTCGATTACGCCGCCGTGGGCGGACTCCGCACCGAGGCCGTGCAGAAACTTTCAAAGATAAGGCCGATGACCGTCGGCCAGGCGTCGAGAATCAGCGGCGTGTCGCCCGCAGACGTATCGGTGCTTCTCATCCGCCTTGGATTAAAATAAGTTGTTATTAATAATATGATAGAAGATATAGACTATCCCGATTTTATACGTTCAACGGTGCTCGAAAACGCCGGATTCGATCCGGGAGCCGCTGCAGCGCAGACGCTGGCGCAGTTTACCCGGATTCTGCTCGAAGAAAACGAAAAATACAATCTGACTGCGATAAAGGATCCACTGAAAATTGCTCTTCTTCATATTGCAGACTCGCTTACGGCATCTGGATTTATTCCCGAAGGCGCAAGCGTCTGCGACGTCGGAGCGGGCGGGGGCTTCCCTTCCCTGCCGCTCGCCGTCTGCCGTCCCGACCTGCGCGTCACCGCGCTCGACGCGACCGCGAAAAAAACACAGTTTCTGAAAGCAGCGGCAGAAAAGCTCGGGCTTGCAAACCTTTTTGCATTAAACGGACGGGCAGAGGAAATATTCGCATTCGGCGAAGATGAAAGGGAGAGTTTCGACGTCGTAACGGCGCGAGCAGTCGCGCCCGCGGGAATTCTCTCCGAACTATGCGCCCCTGCTCTGAAACAAGGCGGACGCTTCATTATGATGAAAGGCGATAAGGCCGAAGAGGAACTTGAGGGCTCAAAAAGAGTTCTTTCGCAGCTCGGACTGCGTCTTACGGAAAAGAAAGAACTGCAATTACGTTCAGACGACGAGATAATTAAAAGAAATATAATAATATTCGAAAAATATATAAATACGAGAACAAAGTATCCAAGAAGATACGCGCAGATAAAAGCGAAGCCGCTTTTCTGAATTGAGAAGAGCCGCGTCTGTGTTGCTGTCAGTTGATGCGCCATATTCGGTCGATCATACAATCTGCTCGCCTCTTCTCTTTCCAACCGCATATTGTTTCACGTGAAACAAATCTTTGCTCCGCATTGCCGGACCTGGTTTGTTTCACGTGAAACATTATATAGCGAAAAGTCTGCTGAACAACACAATAATGAAACGAAATCATGAAAAATGGGTGAAAAAAGGCGCGCGGACTTGATAAAGGAGAAAAAATGTGATATAATTATCATGAATTCAAGGATGAAAGGTCCGGGAGAACGAAATGGGGAAAATCATTGCGTTTACCAATCAGAAAGGCGGAGTAGGTAAAACAACTTCCGCCGTTAATACTGCGGCGTCGCTCGGCATAATAGGCAAGAAGGTCTTGCTTGTCGACCTCGATCCGCAGGGCAGCGCCACGTCCGGAGTAGGTATATCCAAAAAGTCGCTGAATTTGTCGGTAAAAGACATATTCAGAGTGTATATCTCGGGCGAAGGCGACGAAAAGAAGCAGGAAACAGTCAAAAACGCGGTAAAACAGACCGAATTTGATAATTTGTCTGTAATTCCGGCGGTAATAAGTCTTGCAGATACCGAATTTCAGCTCTACAAGAACGACGACAGTGCGTATTATCTAAAAGACGCGCTGGAAATCATAAAGGACGAGTATGATTACGTAATTATAGACTGCCCTCCCTCGCTCGGAATGCTGACTCTCAACGCTATGACTGCCTGCGACGGGATAATCATACCTATGCAGTGCGAATTCTACGCGCTCGAGGGACTTTCGCAGCTTATGATCAACGTTTCAAGCGTCAGACGCAACTTCAACCCCGATCTGAACGTAACCGGCATACTTCTGACTATGTATACAGGCAGATTTATACTTACAGCTCAGGTTACGTCCGAAATTCGCAAGCATTACGAGAGCAAACTCTTCAAGACGAGGATATCGAGGGGCGTCAAGCTCTCTGAAGCGCCGTCATTCGGATGTCCGGTGTATTATCACGACCGGAACGGCAAAGGAGCCCGCGAATATCTCGAACTGGCGCGCGAAATCGTCGAAAGAATCTAAATTTCACAATTAATTAATGTAATAGGTACAAACATGGCGCAAAATCAGAGAAGATCCGGCCTCGGACGCGGTATAGAGTCGCTTTTTGAGGATAACGCGATCATCAGAGACAAAAATCTTTCCGAAATGATAAGAGTTTCGGACATCGAACCGACAAGAGGCCAGCCGAGACGCGATTTCGACACAGAGTCGCTTGAATCGCTTGCGGCGTCTATTTCTGCCTACGGTCTGCTTCAGCCGATAATCGTAACAGAGAACAGACAGTTCCCGGGTTCATACCGTATCATAGCCGGCGAGAGGCGCTGGAGAGCGTCCAAAATTGCGGGACTGACCGAGATCCCGTGCATCGTTTTCTCCGGAGACGAAATGACGGCCGCCGAGGTCGCGCTCGTTGAGAACATCCAGCGCAAGGACCTGAACCCGATCGAGGAGGCGACTGCTTTTCGCGATCTGATGGACAAATTCGGTCTGACTCAGGAACAGGTGGCAGAGAAGACGGGCAGATCGAGGCCGTCGGTCGCGAATTCCCTGCGTCTTCTTGAACTTCCGAGGGAAATTCTGACGAAAGTCTCGTCGGGAGCGATATCCGCCGGTCATGCGCGTGCGCTGCTCGGTCTCAAGGATCAGAAGGCGCTTTACGATCTGGCCGAGAAGATTGAGTCGCACGACCTGTCTGTCAGAGATACCGAGAAGGAAGTGAAAGCCCTCAACCGGCCGAAGCAGCTCCGCATCAAGGTCGGCGACGAGCAGAAGGAAATATACTTCGCAGAGCTTGAGCGGCGCGTTATGACCAAGACGGGCAGGCGCGTCAGGATCGACGACCGCGGAGAAGGGAAGAGGCGGCTTATCGTCGACTACGGCGACAACTCGGATCTCGAGGAGCTTCTCGTGAAGCTCTGCGGCAGGGACGTTCTCGACGACTGACGTCTTAGCACAGACGTTAACAAATAAAGGTAATTATAAAATGTTCGAAAGAATAACAAGAGCGCTTCTATTCCCGGACAAGGACTCTTTTGACGGCCTGTTTGAGGATATCCGCGACTTTTTCGTTGAGCGGCTTACAGTCGATTTCGGAGAATATCAGAACCTCGGCGTGACCGAAATATCGCTTGAGAGGCTGCGGATGACGGTCATCGCAGCATTTCTCGCGATTATCGTCGCTTCCTTCGTCATCACGATAAACCGAGGCGTTTACGGCACGCTGATAACAAGGCTCAACGCGAACAGGTGCCACACGCCGGAGACCGCGATGACGCTCAAAGAGCTCGGGATCGAAAAGAACGCAGCCGTAAGATCGGCTCTGCGGGCCGGATCGATCTACAAGGGGCTCGTCTTCTGTCCCGCGAAGGACGAATACGACGTTGCCCTGATGCGCGAAAAAATCGCCGCGCGTGAAGCCGGAATCGCTCCGCTCCACGGGAAAAAGTACAGATACGATTTCGACCGCGACAGGTTCTATATTCCCGAGGCAGAGTCGTTCACGGCAGAGCGGAAATTCGAGAAGAAGGGCTCGCGGCTGCCGGTCGCGATACTCGTTTCGATCATAACGGCCGTAGCGCTTTTCGGCGCTCTGATACTCCTCCCGGACGTGCTCACGCTCGTCGACAACTTCATCGGAATAATGTCCGGACTATAATAGATATTGGTATTTGCAAGATGAAACACGGTTCTATCACAATCGGCTATATGCAGCATTACATCAGGGAAAAACAGAACCAGCGGGACAACTACGAGCCCCGCAAGATGTATATAAAACTCAGCGAGGAGATGGGCGAACTCGCGCGCGTGATGATCCGCGGCGAAAAACACGCGCCGTCCGCCGAAGAGATGAAGGGGACGGTCGAAGAGGAACTCTGCGACGTTCTTTACTACACGCTCAAACTCGCAAACACGCTCGGCGTCGAGCTTGAGGACTGGATTCCGCGCAAAGAACTGCTCAACTCGACGAGATATCCCTGCGGAATCGATTTCGATCCCGAGGGCGATCTAGCGGGCGGCGATGAAGAAGGGGAGAAAACGCAAGAATGAGACGCTACAGAAGGGCGGTACCCTTCAAGGTCAGAATGCTGATCGTCTTCCTGACCGCGCTCGCCGTGATAGTTGCAGGAGTGATTCTCCTTCACGTGAACGGGTTCAGATACGCCGTCTGTCACCGGCTGAACGGGACCGACGTAAAGTTCCTCGGCAGAATCGACAAAGACGGCGTCCCGATCAGCGGAATCATTATGTTCCCGGACGGAACGCGGGCTAAGGTGGATAAGAACGATCATTCGATCATATACTCCAACGGCAGCGTCTATTCGGGGCCGCTCAACGAGGTGTTTGAGCGCGAAGGCAACGGTAAGCTGACGATGTCGGGAGGCGACGTTTACGAAGGAGAATTCGCCGCCGACCGGCTCTATGGGAACGGCAAATATACCTTTGCCAACGGTGACGTTTACGAAGGCGGATTCGTTGGCAACGTAAAAAGCGGAACGGGTAAGTACGTTTACGCCGACGGAGAGGTATACGAGGGCGGTTTCGAAGGCGATATGCGCGAGGGCGCCGGAAAAATGACAAAGCCCGACGGCACGTCGTTCACCGGATACTATCATCTCGGCCTCAAGACGGGGCAGGGAAGGTTCGAATACCCGAACGGCGACGTCTACGAGGGCGAATTTCTCGCCGATATGCGTCACGGAAAGGGCGTTTACGTCTGGGCCGACGGCGAGAGATACGAAGGCGATTTCGAATACAACAACATAAACGGTTACGGAACCTACGAATGGACCGACGGCCGCGCGTCGTACACCGGTTATTTCAAAAACGGCGAAATCGTCATAGTCGATCCGCGAGCCGGCGGGGAGGAGAACAATGGCTGACATTATTCTGAAGCCGCTTGTCAAAAGCGTCGAATACACTCGCGACGGAGACCGTCTCACCGCATACGTCGGTACGGCAGAAAGATGCAACGCGAGCGTCTCTCCCGCCTCGGGAGCGAGAGTGCTGTCCAATCTGAACGAGCCCTTCGATTTCAGGATGCATATCTTTTCTCTCGACGCGGAGAAAATCGAAGCCGCCGGCGGATTCGAAACGACGTTCGAGCGCCGCAGAAAGGACCGTCCGAGCGAATGCTTCGCAGATGGCGAGTATTATAGGAGCGAAAGAATTGCTTTTTCTGCCGAATCGGTGCTCGATCCGGGCGAATCGAGACGCAGATCCGATAGAGGACTCATTTTCGAAGAGGTTCTCGAAAGCCGCGAGCGCGACGGTTTTTCATATAAACTGTCGATGTGGCGGACGCCCGCGGGCGCGCCGGTCAGGACCTACGTGATGAAGGCAGATCCGCGCCGCTATGGAATACTCTGCGGAACGCCTCATATGAAACCGGTATTCACGCCGGGCGAAATTCAGAAGGTTATGGAGGAGGCGGAGGACGCAATCGCCGCCGGTTACGACGTCGCAGGTGCGACGAACGCCGACTTCTTCGATATGTTCGGAGACTGCCATCCGTCGGGCCTCTGCGTGAGCCGCGGGCAGCTCGTCGCGAACGGGGATTCGCCGAATCCATTCTTCGGAGTGCTGAAGGACGGCACGCCGATTATAGGCAGGCTTGACGATTATCCGCTGAACGACGTCGAAGAGGCGGTCGGATGCGGACAGATAATCGTGAAGGACGGAAAGATAGCAGACACCGCCGCGTTCAGGCCTTTCGGCGAGGTCGCGCACCCGAGAACCGCCTTCGGAATCGACGGAGACGGGCGCGTTATCGCCATGGTCGTCGACGGACGGCGCCCCGCATGGTCGAACGGCGCGGCTCTCGTCGAACTCGCGAAGCTGATGATCGAAGAGGGCGCGGAAATCGCAGTCAACACAGACGGCGGCGGTTCGTCGACCTTCATAGTCGACGACGGAGGCCTTAAAATGCTCAACCATCCGGCTGATCTCGTAAGACCGGACGAGGACCTGATCCGTCCCCTGTTCGATTCACTTATAATCTACAGAAAAAACACAAAACAAGGAAGCGATATCAAATGACAAAGATCGACATTTTCTCCGGATTTCTCGGAGCGGGCAAGACGACGCTTATCAGAAAGATGATAAAAGAGGCGTACGCCGGCGAAAACATCGTGCTTATCGAAAACGAATTCGGCGAGATCGGCATCGACGGCGGATTTCTGCAGGACGCGGGAATCCGCATCAACGAGATGAACTCGGGCTGCATCTGCTGCTCGCTCGTCGGCGATTTCCAGAAGGCGCTCGCGCAGGTTCTCAAAGAATACGCGCCCGACAGAATCGTTATCGAGCCATCGGGCGTCGGCAAGCTCTCCGACGTCATCCGCGCCGTGAGAAACGCCGCCCCTGCCGGAGCCGAGCTTAACAGCTTCACGACCGTCGTCGACGTCAACAAATGCAAAATGTATATGAAGAATTTCGGCGAATTCTTCAACGATCAGATCGAAAACGCCGGATGCATAATCCTCAGCCACACAGCCGGATGCCCCGAAAAGAAGCTCGCCGACGCGACGGCGATGCTGCGCGAGCACAACGCGACGGCGGTCATCGTCACGACCGACTGGGACAAGCTCTCGGGTAAGGCAATACTTGAAGCGACCGAGAGAAGAGACACCCTCGAAGCCGAACTCGAGCGTCTGCGCGCCGCCGGTGACGAAGAGGAGCATCACCACCACCATCACCATCATCACGACGACGACGATGAAGACGAATGCGAATGCGGGCACCATCACCATGATGACGATGACGACGATGACGAGCACGAACACCATCACTACCATCACGATGATGACGACGATGAGGATGAACACGAGCACCACCATCACCATCATCACGATCACGATGACGACGATGACGACGAGTGCGGATGCGGAGACGAAAACTGCTCCTGCGGACATCACCATCATCACCATCACGCCGATGAAATCTTCACAAGCTGGGGAGTCGAGACTGCGGCGAAATTCACCGAGGAACAGATTAAGGAAATTCTTGAAAAGTTCGACGAAGACAATACCTACGGAACCGTGCTTCGCGCCAAGGGGATCGTCGCGTCGGCCGACGGCGAGTGGATTCATTTCGATTACGTTCCGGGAGAACCCGACGTCCGCCGCGGAAGCGCCGGAATCACGGGCAGACTCTGCGTGATCGGTTCCGAACTGAAGGAAAAGGAGATCGCCGCGCTGTTCGGCGTATAACGGCGTAATGAACATGTTACCTGTATTTATCATCACCGGATTTCTTGAGGCGGGGAAGACGAAATACGTTCAGGAAATGCTCTCCGACAGCGCCTTCAACACCGGCGAAAAAACGCTGCTCCTCGTCTGCGAGGAGGGCGAGGAGGAATACGAGCCCGATATGTTCGCCGCGCCGAACGTGCGCATGGCGACGATCGGCTCGGAGAGTGAACTGACGCAGATCGCTCTGCTGAAACTCTTGAAGCTTCACAGATACGACCGGCTGATCGTCGAGTACAACGGAATGTGGGATCCCGGGACGCTCTATAACGCGCTGCCCGACTACGCCGTCGTCAACGACCAGATTATGATCGCCGACGCCTCGACTTTCGTAAATTACAACAACAATATGCGCCAGCAGGCGGTGAGAATGCTGACCGACGCCGAGTACGTTCTGTTCAACAGATGCACCTCTGAGACGGACAGAGATCTGCTTCACAAGATCGTGCGGACGTCCAACCGCCGCTGCCCGATTACCTACGAGTTTGTCGACGGCCACGCCGAAGACGACAATATCGAGGATCCGCTGCCCTTCGATCTGAACGCGCCCGTCGTGGTGATCGAAGACCGCGACTATGCGCTCTTCTACCGCGATCTTTCCGAGAATATGAAGAATTATATCGGAAAAACCGTCAGGTTCAAGGGCGTCGCGGCGACCGATCCGCACCTGCCGGCCGGAAACTTCGTCATCGGACGCCACGTGATGACCTGCTGTGCCGCCGACATAACCTACATGGGTCTCGCGGCAAAGGCGAAGATACTTCTGACGACCGTCCGCGACTACGACTGGTTCGTGATCGAGGCCGAAATATCTCTTGAAAAGAGTCCGGTTTACCGCTCGCCGGGGCCTGTGCTCAACGTAAAAAGTCTGTCGAGATCGACGGCTCCCGAGCAGCCGGTCGCGACGTTCTATTGAGGCGCTAACGCGCGCGTATGCATGCAGACGCTAATAATTCTTGGATTGTATCATGTTTGACAGCAACAGGCCGGAAATCGTAGTTCTCGATTCGGAGACGTTAGGACGGGATCTCGATCTCTCCCCGCTCGACAAAGCGGGGCGGGTGACAGTTTACGAAAACACGCCGCAGGAGCTTGTCGCCGACCGGCTGAAGGACGCCGAAGTCTGCGTTCTGAACAAGGTAAAACTCGGAAGAGGCGAGCTTGAGGGATGCCGCCGGCTTAAGCTGATCTGCGTCGCGGCGACAGGTTTTGACAATATCGACGTCGCCTTCTGCCGCGAAAAGGGAACAGCCGTCTGCAACATAGCGGGATATTCGACCGACAGCGTCGCTCAGCTGACCGTCGCGATGGCGCTCTGGCTCGTGACGCGGCTTTCGTCTTACACGGCAGCCGTAAACAGCGGCCGGTATTCGGCGGGACGGTCGGCCAATATACTGACGCCCGTCTATCACGAGATTGCGGGGAAGACCTGGGGTGTCGTCGGATACGGCAATATCGGAAGAAAAGTCGGAGCGGCCGCGAGAGCGCTCGGCTGCCGGGTTATCGCTTTCGCAAAGCATAAAAAGAATGACGCCGAATACGCAGATCTCGACCGTCTCTGCGCCGAATCGGATATTATTTCGGTCCATCTGCCGCTGAACGACGAGACGAGAGGTATGATTTCCGCCGAAAAAATCGCTTTGTTGAAAAAGGACTGCGTGCTGATCAACGTAGCAAGGGGCGCGGTGACCGACGAGAAGGCGGTTGCTGCAGCGATCGAAGAGGGAAGACTCGGCGGATTCGGCTGCGACGTATACAGCCGCGAGCCCTTCGGGGAAGATCATCCATTCTACCGGCTTCTCGGCAGAGACGACGTCTGCCTGACGCCTCATATGGCGTGGGGCTCGGCAGAAGCGAGAGCGAGATGCCTGTCCGAGATAGTGCTGAATATTGAAGCGTTCGGCCGCGGGGAGTCCCGCAACAGAGTCGATCTGCGCTGAAACGGGGCGTCCGGGAGGAAAACCGCATGGCAAAAACGATCAGAATCGGCGTTTTCGGATGCCGCAGAGGAAAGACCTATATCAAGGCGCTCCGGCTTGGAAAGATCCGCGGCGCGAGGGTGACGGCGCTCTGCGACAAGGACGAATCGCGCATGGAAAAATGCGCCGAATACTGCTATAAGGGCCGCCTCGCGCCGAAGAGATTCACCGACGCAGAGGAGTTTTTCTCGTCGGGTCTGTTTGATGCGGTGATCCTCTGCAACTACTTTCACGAGCACGCGCCCTGGGCGGTGAGATTTCTCAAGGCCGGCATACACGTGCTGAGCGAGACGATGGCGGCAGGGACGCTGTCCGAAGCCGCCGAGCTCTGCGAGGCGGCGGAAGGGAGCCGCGCCGTCTATATGATGGCCGAAAACTATCCTTATACGAGAGGGAATTTCGAGCTGCGGCGCCTTTACAAAGAGGGAACGCTCGGCAAGCTTCTCTTCGCCGAAGGCGAATATATACACCCGATGAGCCCGTCGGACAACGAGGGCATATCGCAGAAAGACGCCAACGGATATTACCATTGGCGCAAATATCTGCCGGTGACCTACTACAGCTCGCATTCGCTCGCGCCGCTGATTTTCATGACAGGCGAGACGCCGAAGAGAGTGGTCGCGATGAGCGCGGCCGACGATCCGGAGCACGCCGCAGAATACGGCCGGCTGAAGCCCGACGCGGTCGGAGTGATGCTTGTTTCGACCGAAAGCGGAGCCGTTATGAGGATCAACGGATCATCTTATATGGGTATACGCGGCAACTGGTACCGTCTCGGATGCGTCAACGGCGGAGCCGAAACGGTGCGCGGCGAGCAGTCTAAGGTGCGCGTCGGATACAACTCCTGGAAGATACCCGAAGGCGTCGAGCAGGTCCGCGTTTACGAGGCCGAATGGGAGGCCGGAGGAGGCGCCGCGGCCGCCTGCGGACACAGCGGAGGCGACTACTGGGTCGTACGGAAGTTTGTCGACTCGATCCGCGGAGAGGATAAACCATTCCCGGACGTTTACACGGCGGCTGCGATGTCCGCCGTCGCGATTCTCGGATACCGTTCGATATTGAACGGAAACATCCCTTACGATATCCCCGATTTCAAAGATCCCGCCGCCCGCGCCCGTCTGAAGGACGACCGCGTTTCGCCGTTTCCTCCGAACAAATCAATTTAAGGCAATACCGCAAAGCGGTATATATCGCACGGTGCGTCGCACCCTATTTCAAGAGAGTGTAACTCATGACCAATACCTATTCCTCTTTTTACATGCCGGCGAGAGTCCGGATCGGTGAGGGCGCCGTCGCGTCCTGCGCCGGAGAGATCGCCTCTCTCGGCCGCAGATGCCTGATTCTCACGGGCGGCCCGTCCGCGAAAAATTGCGGCGCGCTCGGAGACCTCGAGCGGACGCTCGGCGAGTGCGGAATCTCATACTCGGTTTTCGAAGGCATAAAAAACAATCCGCCGATTGAATCATGCATAGCGGCCGGACGCGACGCGGCGGATTTCGGAGCCGATTTTATCGCAGGAGTCGGAGGGGGCTCGGTGCTTGACGCCGCCAAGGCGGCCGCAATCGCAGCCGCCAATCCCGGCGCCGACGAAGCTTATCTCTATTCGAAAAAGTGGGAGCACAGTCCGCTTCCGATTCTGCTCGTCGGGACGACCGCCGGAACGGGCAGCGAAGTCACCGCCGTCTCTGTCCTGACCGATTCTCACGGCAGAAAGAAGAGCATTAACGATCCTCGGATTTTCGCGTCGCTTTCAATAGGCGATCCGCACTACACGGCGTCGATGCCGCGAACTCTTACGCTGACGACCGCAGTCGACGCGCTTTCTCACTGCCTTGAAAGCTATTTTTCGCGCAAGGGGAACCTGTTTTCGCACGATTTCGCGATGCGCGGGATAAATCTCATTCTGCGCCCTCTCGAAAAGATCGCTTTCGGCGGCGAACTTGACGCGCTTGACCGGACATGTCTGTACGAGGGTTCGATTTTCGGCGGACTCGCGATAAGCGTCACCGGAACCTGCTTTCCGCACAACGTCGGTTATTATCTGACAGAAAAGTACGGCGTACCTCACGGGTTCGCATGTGCTTTCTTCCTGCCCGAATACTGCCGCCATTCGGCAGAAGCCGAGCCGGGACTTGCCGAAGCGCTCTATCGCTTCACCGGACTTAACTACGAGCGGCTGGAGAAGCTCGTCTGCGCGATTCTGCCCGACGCTCCGATACTCACCGAGAGCGAAATCGACGGGGTTCTGCCGAGATGGGAGAACAATTCCACGGTGAACAACTCGCCGGGATACGTCGGAACCGATTATATCAAGAGTTTGCTTATGAAATTCACAAATTGAGGAGAAAAAACGATGGTAAGACGCGAAAACGAGATGCCGACCGAGGCGAAATGCATCCGAGACGGCAACGGTGAGACGCTTATGACGAAGATCCTTTCTTCCGCCGACGAGATGTACGGGAAGGGAAGAATGTTCAATCTGATGACGCTGCTTCCCGGCAGATCGATCGGCGAGCACACGCATACCGGCGACAACGAGATATTCTATTTTCTCTCGGGCGCCGGAAAGTACTGCGACAACGGAAAGATTGTCAGAGTCGGCCCGGGCGACGCGGCGGTCTGCTCCGAGGGCGAGTTCCACTCGCTCGAAAACGACGGTGACGAACCGCTGAAGTTTATAGCGCTGATTCTTTACAGTTGAAGAGGATATCAGACAGCGCGCAGAGCGTAACGGCTGTTACGCTCTGCGCGCTGTCTGATGTCTTGCTGGACGGGCGGGGTGTGGTTGGATTATGCGTTTTCACAATAACATATGCTTAGCAAAAGCAAGTCGGAATATTGAAAACCACCCGTAGGGGCTGAAGCCCGTTCGCGCAGCGAAAGGGTTCAGCCCGAAAGTGAACGATATGCACTCAGTATCGGTTTCCTGAACGATTTGACCACTTACACCGTAGGGGCGGTCATCGGCCGCCCGCCCCGCAGGTGCGCATAAACGATAACAGAGATTGATGATTTTTCGCATCTTGGCTTGATTGCGCGTGATTGTGTTTATCATCGAAAAGTTGCGTCGGAACCGACACAACTTTTCGATAGGATACGGTTTGCGGTTCATTTTTTCAAAAAAGTCCAATTAATCCTTGACAAAGCTGAAAATTGGTGTATAATATAACGATTTAGCGGCGCACAGCTGAATGGGAGGCATGGGGATTTCACATTAACCAAGGAGAAACACGTCAATGGCGTTCGAGTATGTTACGCGGGCTGAATACAAGCCGGTAAGAAAAGAGCTGGAAGAGATTATCCATCGCGCTCAAAAATTCATGCGAGAGAAATATGATACTACTTTCCAATATCGCTTAATAGGCAGTGGAAAGAAACATTTGATCACGCGTGTCAAAGGCGGGAACGGCGGATATGATTTCGACTACAATCTTATTTTGCCGGGCCACGGATACGGATACCACTATTTTGCAAAGGTTATCAAGGAGCAGTTTCTGGAGGCCTTTCAATTCGCCGTAAAAGGGACTAAGTACAAGTCGCCCGAAAACTCTACTTCTGCGGTAACCATAAAAGTGGTGAACCAGGTACAGAGTAAGGTTCTTCACAGTTGCGATTTTGCAATTATCTATTATCCGACTGATAATACCGACGATGGGTAAAGTATTTGAAAAACTGGAAAGACGGTCGGTATTCATTTGAGATGCGGAATCTATCCCATAAGTCAGACTACAAGCTTTCTGAAATTCTTGAGTATTCTGATGGTTGGAAGTATATTCGTGAAGAATACCTAAAACTGAAAAACAAAAATCGTGATCCAGATAAGCACTCATACATCCTCTATCTCGAAGCTATCAACAACGTGTACAATCGAATTATTTTATGAAAGGAGTCTAACATGAGCAAATCCGGACATGGCGTTTCGGGACATACGCACACTCGGTCGCAGCGCGATAATTATGCGAATCAGCACAATCCTAACGACAGCGCTTACAAGGCGGATCGCGACAATCACAGCAACCAGTGCAATCCGAACAACGCGGCGTATCATCAGAGCCGCGGCGAAAGTGCAAAGAAATAAACGAATATGTATTTTAAGGCCGCTCGATAATTTCGGGCGGCCGGTTTGTTTCTTATAAAAGGTTTCTTATAAAACCGTCGGTTTTGATATTTCCCGATTTTTGTAACCCTCATCCGGCCGCGTGCGCGGCCACCTTCCCCCGAGGGAAGGCAAATAATAGTGGTCATACCGGATCAGAAAGCTTATTTCAAGTGCGTTTCGATTGTTCGCGGGCCGAACCGCCTCGCTCTCGCGAAACGGATCGGCCCCTACGGGATAAAGGGTTGATCGTGCGATAAAAGTCGATCGGCCATTCGTTGCTGATCTTTTCGGAAACGAACGACAATCACCTGACAATATCTCTATCCACCCGTAGGGGCCGAAGCCTGACATTTCGCGTAAGAGGAATGTCAGGTTCGGCCCGCAAGTAACGAATGCCGCGATTTATTATTGGTGTCAAACAAAGGGCTTTTTTGCCGTGGCTTTACCATTATTGTTCCTGCGTTCCGATTGCTGCGGGCTGAACCCGTTTCGCTACACGAACGGGCTTCAGCCCCTACGGGTGGTTACCCGAAATTCGAGTTCAGAAATCATTTTTGAATCGCGCCGGATTGTAATGTCGGTTATCGATTATGCGCACCTGCGGGGCGGGCAGTCCGAAACATTTTCTTCGAAAATGGGCGCCCCTACAGTATCAAATGACGCATACAGCGTAACAATTATTACACTGTATGTATCATCCTTCTATGCGCCGCAGCGCAATTCATGCCGCGCAGCGGCAATTCATGCGCGCAGCGCAATTCACGCAACGAAGTTGCAATTCATGCGCGAAGCGGTATATATCGAGCGCGAGCACGGCGAGCGCATCTCGAGCGAGCGGCAGGCGTTACACGCCCGCCGCGAGCATAAAAAGCCTCTTGACATTTCCCCCGCAATGCTGTATAATATTCCCCGGTCGGAGGACAGTGCGCCGTAGCGCAGGGGATCGCAGAGCCATGCTCTGCGGGGCCGCCTGTCAGAGAAGACGTCGAGTGAGCTCGGGTTTTTGCCCGGGCGTTTTTTGTTGTTAACAAATAAAGGCAATCTCACAAAGAGAAATAAAGGAACACAACATGGAACAAATCAACAAAACTATCGAAGAGAAAACTGCCAACGTCACGCTCATGCCGCTCGAGGAGAGCGACAGAGCGCAGTTCGTGAAAGACAATCAGCGCGCATTCAAATACGGCGCGACCGAGGAGTTCGGCATGCGGGACGATCACTTTGAGGAAGAAGGAGAAATCATCTCCGCGAAGACGATCGAGCAGTCGATCGACGTAAAATTCGCCGAGGCCTACCGTATCGTCCTCGAAGGCCGAAAGGTCGGAGGCGTCGTTATCTCGGTCGAACCGGGGACGGGGCGCGGAGATCTCGAATTGCTCTTCGTATCGCCCGAAGAGCACAGCCGGGGAATCGGATACGCCGCATGGTGCGCAGTCGAAAAGATGCACCCCGAGGTTGAGGTCTGGGAGACGATGACGCCCTATTTTGAGAAACGCAACGTACATTTTTACGTCAACCGGTGCGGCTTCCATATCGTCGAGTTTTTCAACGAGTTTCACCCCGAACCCTTCGATCCCGGCGAGCCCGACTGCCCGGACGACGAAGAAGATCCGGACGGCGACGACGGCATGTTCCGGTTCGAAAAAATCATTCGCCGCAGCTGATAAGACGCGCCACAAAATGATTGACTCTAATACAAAAGAATGATATAATAATATATTACAAGTCATGATGGGTCAATATCTCGAAAAACGCGCGGAAATCCGCGCTGACCGATAAACGCGGGCGCGGCCCGCAAACACGGAGCAAAATATGCTTTTAGGCAAACATATCAACAAATATTACGCAAAATACTGGTATTTCTTCATACTCGGCATAATTGCGCTCGTGGCCGTCGACTACGTGCAGCTCTTCGAGCCCGAGCATCTCGGTCAGATTGTCGACCATCTCAACGAGCGGCTCGCCCTCGGCGAAAAGGCCGATCCCGCCTTTGTCGGTGCGATCTGCCTCAAGATGCTCGGCATCGCCGCGATCATGTTCGCGGGAAGAATGCTCTGGCGGTTTACCCTCTTCAACGCCTCTCAGCGGATCGAAGCGGGTCTGCGCCGCGAGATGTTCAAAAAGAGCGAGCGGCTGTCGCAGAACTACTATCACGCGACGAAAACCGGATCAATCATGTCCTGGTTCACGACCGACCTCGAGACGATTGAGGAATACACCGGATTCGGCACCGTCCAGATAGTCGACGCCGTCTTCCTCGGCCTGCTCGTCATTTACAGAATGTTCTCGCTCGACTGGGCGATGGCGGCTATGGCGATGATACCGATGCTGCTGATCGTCGTCTGGGGAGCGCTCGTCGAGAAGTTCATGGCGGCGCGCTGGGAGTACCGCCAGGAGAAATACGACGCGCTTTACGATTTCACGCAGGAAAACTTCACCGGGATTGGCGTCATCAAGGCCTTCGTCAAAGAGACCAGCGAGATACACGCCTTTGCTAAGGTCGCGAAGGAGAATCGCGACGCGAACGTAAGCTTCGCGCGCGTTGAAATCGTTTTCAATACGCTCATCGAGATAATCATAGCCGTGATCCTGAGTCTTATCATGGGCTTCGGTTCATGGTTCGTCTGGGGCACGGTCACCGGTTCGCCGATAACCCTTTTCGGACACGAAATACTGCTTTCTCCGGGAAAACTCATGGAGTTTATCGGCTATTTCGACCTCTTGATCTGGCCGATGATAGCGATGGGCTCTCTCGTTACGATGCTCGGTCGCGCGCGCGCCTCTCTTTCGAGAATCAACGCCTTCCTTGACGCGCCCGAGGACGTAAAGGACGCGGATGACGCCGTCGATCTCGGCGAAGTCAAGGGAGCTGTCGACGTCCGCGGCCTGACTTTCGCCTATTCGTCGAATCCCGACCGCAAAATGCTCGACGACGTCTCCTTCTCGGTAAAGCCGGGTGAGCTCATAGGAATCGTCGGACGCGTCGGAAGCGGCAAGAGCACGCTGATGACGCTGCTTACGCGCACGTATAACGTGCCCGAAGGCACAGTCTTTATCGACGGAAAGGATATAATGAAATGCACGGCGGCGTCCGTCAGAGCGAACGTCGCGATGGTCCCGCAGGATACATTCCTGTTTTCGGGCACGATCGGTGAAAATATCGCTTTCGCCGTTGACGGAGCTTCAGATGAAGCGATCCGCGACGCAGCGGAGTTTGCAGATCTTGCCGATAATATCGACGGCTTCCCCGACGGTTACGGAACGCTGACGGGGGAACGCGGAGTGACTCTTTCGGGCGGGCAGAAACAGCGCGCCTCGATCGCCCGCGCCTTCCTCGCCGACGCCCCGATTATGATACTTGACGACTCGGTTTCGGCCGTGGATATGGCGACCGAGGAGAAAATACTCGCAAATATCCGGCACAGACGCGCCGGACGCACCACCTTTATCATCGCCTCGCGCGTTTCCTCGGTCATGCACGCCGACAGGATAATCGTCCTGAACGACGGCCGGCTCGAGGCGTTCGACACTCCGGCGCGCCTTGAAGAAATCTCGCCTACCTTCTCGAAGATGGTGAGACTGCAGGAGCTCGAGAGCGAAGTGAAAGGAGGCAGATGATGGACGACTTTGTATTCGACGCCGACGAAAAGGAACGTCTGCGCGGAGACTGTAAGCTGCCCGCGGGCGAACTTGTCCGCCGCACGCTGAAATACCTGAAACCCGAATTCGGGCGCTTCCTTTTCGCGGGTTTTCTGCTGGTGATCAACGTCTTCCTTGACGTTATTATGCCGATCATCTCGCAGCGGATTACCGACAATCTCTCAAGCGACGACATAAATCTGAATCGCCTTATCACACTCGCCGTAGCTTTTTTCTGCATCTGCATTGTCAACAACGTATTTTTCTATTTCGAATCGATGATTCTGCAGAAGGCGGGCCAGTCGATAGTGCTGACTCTGCGGACCGACGTCTTCGCGCACATCGAGCAGATGAGCCGCAACCAGTTCGCCGAGATGCCGGTCGGCGCGCTCGTGACGCGCGTGGCGAACTACACGCAGTCGATGAGCGACCTCTTTACCGGAGTCGTCGTCAGGGTGGTCAAGAATATCCTGATGGTCGTCAGCGTCTACGTGATGATGTTCTTCATCAGCGTGCCGCTCGGCGCGATCATGCTCGTCCCTGTGACGATAATCTTCATTTCCTCGATGATCTTCTCGAAGTACGTCGGCGGAGCGTTCAGGCGCGAGAGAAAGAAGATTTCCGAGCTCAATACCTTTATGAACGAAACGCTTTCGGGCATGAAGGTTATCCGGCTCTTCAACCGCGAGGAAAAGAAACTCGACGAGTTTGACGAGAAGAACACCTCTCTCCGCAAAGCCCGCTTCGACGTTATCAAGGGCTTCGGAGTCTACCGTCCGCTCGTTACCTTCGTCTACGTGACGACGATCGCGCTGATATTCTTCGCCGGAACGAAGCTCGGCCTCTCTCCGGGAGAAATCGTTGCCTTCTATCTCTACGCCGGAAGATTTTTCAACCCGATCCAGGAGCTTGCCGACCAGCTCAACAGCATCCAGAAGGCGCTGACGGCGTCCGAGCGTCTCTTCAACCTGCTCGACGTCGAGCCCGAAGTCAGAGACAGGCCGGGAGCCGTCGACATCGGCGACGATGTGCAGGGAAGAATCGAGTTCCGCAACGTATGGTTCGCCTACGAGGGTGAAAACTGGATACTGAAGGACGTTTCCTTCGTTATCGAACCGGGCCAGACCTGCGCCTTCGTCGGCGCAACCGGTGCCGGAAAGACGACGATCCTCGGACTTATCGTCCGCAATTACGAGATTCAGCGCGGTCAGATACTCATCGACGGCCGCGACATTACCGAGATAACTATCAATTCGCTCAGGCGCGCCGTCGGACAGATGCTCCAGGACGTCTTCCTCTTCAGCGGAACTGTGAAGACAAACGTTGCTCTGCGCGACGAGAGCGTGCCCGACGAGGAAGTCCGCGAGGCCTGCCGCTATATCGGAGCCGACGGATTCATCGAAAAAATGCCGAACGGCTACGACGAGCCGGTCATCGAAAGGGGAGAGAACTTCTCGCAGGGACAGCGTCAGCTTATAAGCTTCGCGAGAACGGTATTGCACAAACCGAAGATTCTCATACTCGACGAAGCGACCGCCAACATCGACACCGAGACCGAGGCGGTTATCCAGCACTCGCTTGAAAAGATGAGGAGCATCGGTACGATGCTCGTCGTTGCGCACCGCCTTTCGACGATACAGCACGCCGACCAGATCATCATGCTGCGCGGCGGGGAGATCGCAGAGAGAGGGACGCATCAGGAACTGCTCGCTCTTCACGGCGCCTACTGGAAGCTCTACCGGCTGCAGTTTGAAGAAAGCGCAGTTTAAGGAAGCGCTGAATAATTCGACGCACGTATCTTGACGGCTCATTATCCGCCTGTTTTCGCGTCGAAATCTTGAAATTCCGCCTGAATTCCTGCGATTTCTCAGCGGAAACAGGCGAAAAATGCTCTCGCCAATCTACGCACGCTAATTAATCAGCGCTTTCTTAAGGCAAAAAGGGATCACCATATGAAAAGATTTATCCGGATATGCACGCTGGCAGCGGCCGCAGTTCTAGCTTTTGTCTCATGCGGCGGAGGCGCTCCCGAACAGACGACCGCGGAAGCGGTTGAGAGCGATACGACTCCAGCCGGGGAAGACGCTGTTCTCTGCGTCGTCGAGGACAGTAAAACGCAATGGAAAATGATCTTTCCGACCGACTCGGATCCCGTGCGGCAGTCGACGGTAAAATTCAAGAGCGTATTCAAGGCGAAAACGGGCGCCGATATCCAGTTTTCCGACGATTTTATCATCGGTAACGCCGACGTTTCGAAAAATGCGGAGATTCTCATAGGAGAAACGAATCGACCCGAGTCCGCGGCCTTCATCGAGACGCTTCCCGAGGCGGGATACGGTTATCTCGTCACCGAAAACAAGGTGGTCATCGCCGGACGCAATCCGAGTCTGACCGCGGCGGCGCTCTCGAGCTTTGAGAATACAATTTTCTACGACAGAGACGTATGCGACGGACAGGATCTGCGCCTGCCGGTAGGCAAAACCGCCGTTTACACGAAGGCGTCCTATCTTACGCAGAAGGGAATCCTCGAAAGCGGAGCGAAACTCTGCGCATGGACCGAAAACAACCGGCTGATCGGCGGGCGGAACGGCTTTACGACCGCTCAGGGCGCCGCGACAGACGGGACTTACTTCTATAACGTTCTGCACAAAAAGAGCGGAGACGACCAAAGAATCATGTTCGTCCGCACGAAAATCGAGGGCGACGTGACCGAAAACCGCAAGACCGCGCTTGTGAGCGAGGTGTTCGCGCTGGGTCACGGCAACGATCTCTGCTACAATCCCGACGACGGTTATCTCGTCCTCGCCAATATGGAGGGCAAGCTGCTCACTCTGATCAATCCCGAAACGCTTACGGTAATCAGGACGTTCGAAGCTGTCGAACTTCCCGGAGTCGCATACGCGATCGGATACTGCTCGGCGCGCCAGCGGTACGTGATTGCAGCGGGCGGGAAGATCAACATACTCGACCGCGATTTCAAAGTCGAGAGGGCGATGCCGATCCACGAGGAGCCGAATTACGTCGGGCAGGGAATGGACTGCGACGAGAACTTCATCTTTATGCCGCTCAGCCCCGACGGAAAAACGACGCGCAACAACGTTATCAGCGTATACAGCTGGGATCAGTACCTGCGTACCGCGACGCTTGACACGGGTTCGGAATCAGAAACGATAATGAACTTCGGCGGCCGCTATTATATCAATTTCAACTCGGGCGGCCCCGTCGTCGCGGATCTGCACTTTGATGCTGTGTATAACTGATTGAGGAACAAAATGAACGAAAGAAAAGTCAGACTCGGAATAGACCGCGTCGGCGAGCCGGAATTCGCGCGGCTTTTCGAAGGACGCAGGCTCGGCGTCGTTTCGGCGGCGTCCGGACTCTCCTCCGATTACAGATTTCCGATAGACGTGCTCAACGAAAAGTTTAAGGTATCGGCGATTTTCGCGCCCGAGCACGGCCCGCGCGGCGTCCTCGGACCCGGCGAGAAGGTAGGCGGAGGCGTCGACCGGATAACCGGACTGCAGGTACGCAGTCTCTACGAGGATATAATCAGACCGAAAGCTCCTGCCGGCACGCCCGACCCGGGAAGCAGGTCGTATTCTCCCGGAGATGGGTCCCTCTCGGACGTCGACGTTATGGTTTTCGACATGCAGGACGCCGGATCGAGGTATTTCACCTACGTTTCGACGATGTACTGCTGCATGCGGGCATGTGCCGAAGCCGGAATCCCATTCTGCGTGCTCGACAGACCGAATCCGCTCGGCGGAGAGGTCGAGGGCAACGTGCTCGATCCCGCATTTTCATCATTTATCGGCCTTACCGAAGTGCCGATCAGGCACGGCATGACGACCGGCGAACTCGCGCTCTTTTACAACGGACGCTACGGACTCGGATGCGATCTTCATATCGTTCCGATGAGCGGCTGGACGCGCGATATGTACTACGACGACACCGGCCTGCCATTCGTCAGACCGAGCCCTAACCTGCCGACATTCGAATCGGTACTTGTCTACAACGGGACCTGCCTGTTTGAAGGCACGAACGTTTCGGTCGGACGCGGCACGACGCTGCCCTTTACGATGATCGGCGCAGAATATATCAATCCGGTGGATCTTGCCGACCGGCTCAACGCAGACCGCACGCTCGAAGGAGTGAGATTCTCGCCCGCGTTCTTCCGCGCAGAGTATTCAAAACTCACGGGCGTTCCGCTCTACGGCGTGACGATCCACGTCACCGACAAGCGCGCGCTGCGCGCGGTGCGTCTCGGCGTGACGATAATGCGCGATATTGAAGAAATGTATCCCGAATTCGAGTATACGCCTCCGAAGAACCCTGCGGCGAGATTCCATATCGATCTCGCGGCGGGCGGAAGCGAGCTGCGCACGTCGGGAAAGAGCGCCGACGAGCTCATCCGCGAATGGGACGCCGAAGCCGCGGCCTTCGCGCTTGAAAACAAAAAGTATCTGCTTTATCAATAACGATTACCAATAACGATTACACTCTATGACATTTCGGCCGCGTACGCGCGGTCCGGAGGAAACGATTTGGAAGCAAACCTCGAATTAAAAACCGCCGCACGCAGAGTCAGCGTGATCGTCCCTTCATATCAGCCCGACGAAAAGCTGATTGCGACGCTGAAAGGGATTTACGATCTCGGATTTGACGACGTTATCGTCGTCAACGACGGCAGCGACGCCGACAAACAGAAATATTTCGACGAGGCGGCCTCTCTCGGAGCGGCCGTGCTCGTCCATCCGCGCAACCGCGGCAAGGGCGCCGCGCTCCGAACCGCGTTCGCCTGGTTTCTTGAAAACAGGAAGGACAGAGATGGAGCCGTCACCGCCGACGCCGACGGTCAGCACCGACCGGCGGACATTCTCGCCTGCGCAGAAAAGATGCTCGCCGAAGGAGACAAACTCGTGCTCGGCGTCCGCGATTTCTCGCAGCCGGACGTGCCGAAGCGCAGCCGCGCCGGCAACCGGATAACGTCGCTGTCATTCCTGATTTTCTGCGGCCTCCGCATATCCGATACCCAGACCGGACTGCGCGCTTTCCCAGCGTCGATCCTGCCCGATATGCTGAAAGTCGATGGCGACAGATACGAATACGAAACGAATATGCTTCTGTCTCTCAAGGGCTACGGCATCGGGCACTGCGAGCAGAAGATCGAGACGGTTTACATAGAAGAGAACAAGTCTTCGCATTTCCGTCCCGTGCGGGATTCGATCAGGATCTATTCGCTGATACTGAAATTCGTTGCGAGCTCCACGCTTGCGACGGTTATCGATCTCGGCGCCTTTTATCTGCTTCAGAAATTCTTAGCGCCCGTCCTGCCCGGACTTCTCGGAAAGGCGGACACGATCGTCTGCACCGTCATCGCGCGCGTCATCTCGACGCTCGTCAACTTCGCGCTCAACCGCAAGGTCGTTTTCAAGTCGGAGCTGCCGGTCGGAAGAACTTTCGCAAGATACTACGCGCTCGCGATACCCGTCATGCTCGTATCGGGCGGATCGGTCACGCTGCTGCGGAAACTGCTCGGAGCCCGCGGCGCCTTCATCATAACCTGCATAAAATGCGTAATAGATACGACTCTTTATTTCGTAAACTTCAGAGTTCAGCGCGCCTGGGTTTTCGCCCGCGGCAAGGCCGAATGCAAAGAGAGGGGGAACTGATTTGTCCGGAAAAGCAAGCAGCGGAAGCGTAAAGCGCCGCCGCCCGAACCGCAAGGGAATCGTCGGCCGCGTGCTCGCGAGAATCGGAATATCATTCCTTCTCGTTATATTCCTGATTCTCTTTCTCGCGTGGTCGCTGATGTTCACGATCGCGCACGGGCCGAGTCCGGCTATGCGCGACTATCTCGTCGGCATGGCGATGCAGGCGAGCGCCACGAAATTCGTGCCCTATCTCGTTTTGTCGTCCGCAGACGTCGACGCGATTCTCGAAGCGGGCGCGAAGGAGGACGCGAGCGTTTACAGCCCGACGGATATGTCGTCGCGCTTCATCAAGAAGATTATCAGCGACGAAAACGGCAATCTTATCGAAATAACCGTCCTTCAGCATGAAGACGGAACTGCGTCGGTCAGCGGAGAAAACGGCGATCCGGTCGAGTACGACGAGTGGAAGTATGCGATCGACGGAATCCAGTTCATCACGCTCAACCGCCCGTCATTCAAGGCGTATATGCTGATTATCCGCGATCCGTCGAGAGTTTACGTCGGAACCTCCACCGATTACAAGAACAATCTGCCCGGCAAGAGATTCTTTGAGATGGCCGAGCAGGAGGGCTGCGTAGCGCTGATGAACGGCGGAGAGTTTTCCGACGCCGGAGGCACCGGCAACGGAGCTCATCCCGAGGGACTGACCTATTCCCGCGGAGCGAGAGTATGGTCGGACGAGAACACCTGGAAGACCTTTATCGGATTCGACAGCGAAAACCGCCTGCACGTTTTCGAGGGACTGACAGAGGCGCGGGCGGATCAGCTCGGCATACGCGACGGACTCTGCTTCAGACCGCAGAAGACCTCGTCCTCCGGCCGTCTGATATACACCGACGACTCGGGTAACGTGCACGTTTCGACCTTCGGAACGTCGTCGCCCGCGCAGCGCAGCGCAATCGGCCAGCGCGCCGACGGAGCCGTCATCTTCCTCGTGACCGACGGCCGTTCGGCCGCGAGCATGGGAGCCAGCTACAACGATATGACGCAGCTGATGCTCGAGTTCGGCGCCGTAACAGCCGGAATGCTCGACGGAGGCTCGTCCGCGATGCTCTATCTGCGCGACTATTACACGAAATACCAGGGATACGAATACGATAAACTCGACAAGTACCAGCAAATGGGCCTTGTCAACAAATACGTCGCGGCAACTACTCCGCGCCGGATCCCGACCTACTGGTGCGTGGCTCCGTCGAAAGGAGAATGACCGTGAGAATGAGAAAAAAAGGCCTCAGCAAGTTCGCATTCGGCTGGATAATCGCGCTTGCCGTTATCGGAATCATATGGGCGATTGCGATGGTGGGCGTCTGCTATGCGCTGAAGGACTACGAAGCGACCCGCCCCGGCTATGAAGCCGAGAGAATCTTCAACGAAATCTTCAAAGACGCCGACGTAGACAGGATGCTCGCCTATACCGAGGATCCGACGGGTGAGCTCGAATCGCTCGACGCTGCGAGGGAGTATCTCGCGACAGTAATTTCGGGCGGCGAGATGAGCTACAAGGAGGTCATCTCGGCAGACGCCGACGTGAAAATGTACGCGGTAAGCGCGGGAGACGTCGTTTTCGGCGCCTTCACCGTCGGAGAGGGAGAAAAAAAGACCGGCTTTATCGGTCTGCGCTATCCCGAACTCAAAAGCGTGACGATTCAGCTCCGCCCGCAGTATTCGGTAGCGATTACGGCGCCTGTATGGGCTGAAGTCAGCGTCAACGGAAAGATTCTCGACAAGACGTATATCAAAGGCGAGCCGGAGACGCTCGATCCCGAGGTATATTTCCCCGACGACGACGACAGTTTCCGCACGATGGTCAGGTACGAGGCGACGGGACTCTTTTCGGATCCCGAACCTGCCGCGCGTCTGCCGGGATACGGAGATCTGACGCTGAGATACGACGCGGCGAGCGAGTCCTATTCGGCCGAATACGACTACCGCACTTTGCTTGCCGGACGCTACAACGAGACGGTTCTTCTTATGGAGCGCAGGCGCGAAGCGGCTGCCGAATACCGCAGAATCCTCGAAGAGGAGCGCGCCCGCAGGGAAGAGGAGGAGCGTCAGGCAATTTCCGACTCGATCAAGGCTGTTTACGGCGACTTCATCACCGAAATGTCCCGTCAGTACAACAAATTCATCTACGCAAAGACCACGACCGCCCTTCGGAATGCGACGCGCGTCTACTTCAAGAGCGGAACCGATATTTACAAATACGTCAACGGCAATTACTACAACTGGGCTACCTTCGTCATGAAGACGATCGATTTCGCCGACGAGGAGTCCTCCTATTACGAGTGGCTCGACGAGGCGCACACGAAATTCAAGTGCCGCATCAGCGCCACGGTAAATATGACCGGCACGCTCGACGGAAAGGCGAAGGAGGACACCGAGTATTTCCGGATGACCGCCTACGTCGACGTTTCGGGCGCGAAGCCGCTGGTTTATTCTCTCGTAACCACCGAGAGCGATCTCGCCGCACAGTGAACAAACTACTATATCCGGAAGGAGTTTTTCCGCATGCTTGATTTCATCTACACGGTCGATTACGCAGTGCTCAATTTCATCCAGAACCATCTGGCAAACCCGGTGCTCGACTTCTTCTTCAAACTCTACACGCACCTCGGCGACGGCGGAATCTGCATGATTCTGCTCGCGCTTATCTGCCTCTGCTTCAAAAAGACGAGGAAAATGGGCTGCGTGATCGCAATCTCACTGATGATCGGCACCGTCTTCACCAATTTCCTGATCAAGCCGTTGGTCGGCAGGATCAGGCCCTACGACAATATCGACTGGTCACCTCTGAAGAGCGCCGCAGATCTGCTCATCAAGGCGCCGACCGACCCGTCATTCCCGTCGGGACACACAACGGCATGCGTTGAAACGGCCTTCGCGATCTTCTTCTGCAACAAGAAATGGGGCACTGTCGCGCTGGTCGCCGCGGCCCTCGTCGCCTTCTCGAGAATGTATCTTTACGTTCACTATTTCACCGACATACTCGGCGGTATCGTCATCGGAACCTGCGCCGCAATCGCCGCTTACTTCATCGTGAAGGCGATTTGGCCGAAGATTCCCGCGAAAATCAGGGGAGAAGCCGGGGAGAAGGCCGCCGAAGCGGAGGAAACCAAATGATTTTCGCCGTTCAGCGGGTCACCGAGGCCGACGTTTCGGTCGACGGTAAATCTGTCGGCCGGATAGGGAAGGGCCTGCTCGTTCTATGCGGCATTTTCACCTCCGACAACGAACAAATTGCCGCGAAAATGGTGAAAAAACTCTGCGGACTGCGCATATTCGACGACGCGGAAGGCAAAACGAACCTCTCCGCCGCAGACGTCGGAGGCCGCTTGCTGATCGTATCGCAGTTCACGCTCTGCGCCGACGCGTCACACGGCAACCGTCCGTCGTTTATCGCCGCCGCGCGCCCCGAACAGGCCGAACCGCTCTACGAATTCATCCTGGCTGAGGCCGAAAAATATCTCCCGGGCGTCGAAAAAGGGGTTTTCGGAGCCGATATGAAGGTTTCTCTCGTCAACGACGGCCCCTTCACCGTCATACTCAATTCGGCCGATATCGTGAGGTAAAAAATGAAGAAGTATCTGATTACCGCAAACTCGAGATTTCACCGCGTTTTCACCGACAGAAAGACGACCGTCGAGGAGACGATAGACTATTTTGCCGAAAAGGGATTCGACGGCATCGACGTCAATCTCGAGTATATCGCCGATTACGGCGACGACTGGCGTCCATACGCAGAAAAACATGCCGAATACGCGCATTCGAAGGGACTCGATCTCTCGTTCGGACATCTTCCTTTCCACGCCTCTCTCTGCCCGGGCGCCGACGGCAAACCCGACAAGA
>LXOW01352573.1_pt1 | contig 48636 bp, 32 predicted proteins | sample 1368591 | NCBI WGS metagenome assembly LXOW01 (sample SAMN04884650, study PRJNA319009) | bovine gut metagenome | isolation source: Cow rumen | host: Bos taurus | place: Italy: Legnaro (PD) | collected 2014-07-09
TGTGTATAAGAGACAGGATATACTGCAGGTTGAGGCGGGAGTGCTGTCCGGGTTCCTGGCTGATGGCGATGTGCGCCATGCCGTCGCTCACCGACACGCGGTCGAGCCACAGGCCGTGGTGGCGCAGCGGAAAGCCGTGGAAGGAGGCCCGTATCCGCCGCACGTCGAGCAGTGTGTCGTTTTCGGGCGACACGATGCGCACGTTGTAAGCCAATAGGTGGTCGAAAGGCATCACATGCAGGGAGCCGACATGCACCTCGCCGCCCCATTCTTGCGAGAGGTAGCGGCTGGCCGCCGCGCCGAGGTACGACTGCACCACCGAGTAGTTCAGCACCGCCACCGCTACGTAGATCGTCAGCAGCAGCCCCAGAAGTGCCCGTCGTGCTATCTTCCAAGCCTTTCTCATCCCAACCTAAACGCGATACATATGTTTTTATTATAAATTGCATTGAAAAAAATCTTTTGTCGGCCTATTCTGGCCCAGTACCACTAGTGACTTAAACCGATTAAATAACACACCATATAATATAGGCCCTTTTTTGAGGGATGGTAAAAATCGATCCATAATGACGCGAAATGATGCATTGTGATGTCATTTGACGCATTTCGTCCCCCTCCGGTCGGACTTGGTACGGACTTGGTACGGTGTTGATACGGTCTTGGTACGGTGTCGAGTTGTCCCCATAGGGATTGTGGGAGGTGTCTGAACTGCCTGCCGTGGGTTGTTTTTTTTGATTTTTTTCTTGTGAATCAGAAAAAAGTTGTATCTTTGCAGTCTGTTATTTAACAGAAAAGTATCAATAAACAATTAAAAAACAAACAATTATGCCTGCAAGAATTAGACTTCAACGTCATGGTAAGAAGAACCAACCCTTCTACCACATCGTTGTTGCGGATGGTCGTGCACCTCGCGATGGAAAATTTATCGAGAAGCTGGGCACTTACAATCCGCTGACCAACCCCGCCACCATCGAGCTCAACTTCGACAGCGCTGTCGAATGGGTGAAGAATGGTGCTCAACCGAGCGACACTGTTCGCCGCATCCTTTCCTATAAAGGTGTTCTGCTGCGCCGTCACCTCCAGATCGGTGTCGAGAAAGGCGCCATCAGCCAGGAACAGGCCGATGTGAAGTTCAACGAGTGGCTCCAGGCCAAGGAAGCCAAGATTAACAGCAAGAAGAGCGACGTTGAGAACAACGCCCGCAACACCCGCAAGGCCCGTCTCGAGGCTGAGAAGAAAGCCAACGAGACCAAGGCTGCCGCCGTCGCCGCCAAGCGTCAGGCTGCCGCCGAGGCCGAAGCTGCCGCCAAGGCCGCTGCCGAAGCCGCCGAGAACGCCGAGGGCGATGCCCCCGCCGCCGAGACCGAGGCTCCTGCCGAAGCATAAAGCTTTTGAAACCCCTAATAAACAAGGCCGAAGGTTCACCTTCGGCCTTGTTTTCTAAGAAATCCTAGGATTCCCTAGGACCTCCTAGAAAAAAACAAAAACTATGACAATAGACCAATGCTTTTATCTGGGGCGTGTCACCAAGCCCTGGGGTGTGAAGGGACAGATGCAGCTCTTCCTCGACGTGGACAGCCCCGAGGAGTATGCCGAGCTCGACTCGGCCTTCGTGGAGATCAAGGGACAGCTGGTGCCTCACTTTTTCCATCTCGACCAGTTGACTGGCAACAAGGCCATCGTCACCTTCGAGGAACTCACCCCCGAGCAGGCCGCCCTGCTGGCCGGCCACGACCTCTACCTGCCGCTCGACCTGCTGCCCAAGTTGGAGGGAAACAAGTTCTACTTCCACGAGGTGGAAGGATTCCGTGTGGTCGACAGCGTGTATGGCGACATCGGTGTGTTGCAGCAGGTGATAGAATACCCCGCCCAGCCCCTCTTCCAGATCGACAAAAACGGCACCGAGATACTGATCCCTGTCATCGACCCTGTCATCGACAAGGTGGACAGAAAGTTAAAAACAATCTACATCACTGCTCCTAACGGTTTGATAGAGTTGTATCTGGGGGATGTCAACAAGTGATGTTGAAATATTTTCTCCCTTTGTGTCGGAAAATCTTTCTACCTTTGCAGCATTAAAGAAAGGACTTGATATGGAAAAGAAAGCTGCCCCCAAATCCCCTAAGGCCGCCCCTAAAACTGCCGTGAAGAAGGCGGTGAAGGCCGTTGCGACGAAAGTAGCCAAAGTAGCCAAAGTGGCCCCCAAGGTCGCCTCTAAGGCCGCGCCCAAAGCTGCTGCACAGACGGAGAAAAACCGCTACTCGCCTGAAGAGTTGCAGGAATTCAAAGAGTTGATACTGTCCAAGATTGCCAAGGCTGAGAAAGACCTCGAGATGTTGCAGCAGGCTGTGGCCGGCAACGAGAATGAGGCCGCCGACACGGCGCCCACCTTCAAGACCCTCGAAGAGGGCAGCAATGTGCTGCTGAAAGAGGAGAATCAGAAGCTGGCCGCCCGTCAGCAGAAGTTCATCCGCGACCTGCGCGCCGCCCTTATCCGCATCGAGAACGGCACCTACGGCATCTGCCAGGCCACCGGCAAGCTCATCCCCAAGGAGCGTCTGATGATTGTGCCTCACGCCACCATGACCGTCGAGGCCAAAGAGGCCAGCAAGAAACGCCGCTAAAAGGTTGCTATTCACACAGAAAAAAAATCCCCCCAAAAAGGGGATTTTTTTTGTAGGTAGAAAACTTTTCGTAATTTTGCAGTTTGAAAAAACAAAGCGCAATATCATAGGGAATATGAAACGAAAGGTTACAATAGTATTATTGCTGGCAGCCATGCTGCTGCCGGCCGCCCTGATGGGTCAGGTTACCCTGCCCTGGACAGAGGACTTCGACAGCTATACCACGGGCGGCAGCTCGCTGCCTACCGGTTGGACCCGCGTGAATTCGGCAACGAGTGGTTCTGCCACTTACCCCAACATTTTTTCTGTATCTGGTCATGGGAATGTGTTGAACTTCAATGGTAACTATGCCGACGGTACCGGTACCATGCGTATCGCTACTCCTGCCATCCCTGCGTCGTTGAACGCATTGGAGTTGAGCTTTATGGTCTATAAAAGCACGCTGAAAGTCTATGGTGCCACTGACCCCACCGACCTGACGACCTACCATTTCATCGGCTCCTATGCCCCTGGTTATTCGTGGGGTACCTATGAGGTGCGTACCGATACCATCACTGGTATGCCCGCAGCGCAGGGCTACCTGGTCTTCACTGCCAACTATGGCAGTGGTTATGGTTTCGACACTCCCTATTTGGACAATCTCACCGTCATGGCCCTGAACAGCTGCGAGCGTCCCAACAGCGTGACGGCAGAAAATATCGGCCCCAACGGCGCCACCCTGTCGTGGGATGCCGTGACGAACGTGACCGACTACCGTGTGAGCTATAGCACGACCGACAACATGGCGACGGCTGCCTCGCAGGATGTCACCGGCACCAGCCTGACCCTTACCGGCCTGATTCCCGACACCCAATACTATGTGTGGGTGCAGAGCCTCTGCGACGGAACCTCGACCAGCGATGCCCGCACCGCTACCTTCACTACCCAGCGGAGCTGTTACCCCCCTGTGAACCTGTATCAGGCTAGCGCCGGTTTCGACGCCGCCTCGTTTGCCTGGGAGTTTGACCCCCGTGGCAACAGCGCCACCGGCATGTGGACCGTGCTGCGCGACCTCACCGACCCCACCGTGGAAGATGTGGAAGAGGAGAGTACCGGCGAAACCAGCCACTTTGTGAGCAACCTCGACCCCTCGCACAGCTATGAGCTTGACTTCTACACCCTCTGCGGCGACGACACCGCCCTGGCGTCTACCTTGCCCATCGTCTTCAAGGTGTGCGGCGAGAGCCAACTGGCCCACCTGGCCCACGACTATGACATGCATCCCGTGCCCGTGGGTTACAACTACGGCTATGCCCAGATGCTCTACCCCGCCGACGTGTTCCTCGACATGGACACCATCCGCGGTATCGCCCTGCACCGCTACACGCTGGGAAGCAGCGCCATCCCCGTCACCCGCACCTTGAGTATCTGGATGCACTGCACCTCCGATACATCGCACAACAGCGCCGTGTCGGTGACCGGCATGACGCAGGTGGCCAACGACGTGAGCTATACCTTCCCTGTACAGGAATGGGACACCATCTATTTCACCACCCCCTTCGTCTATACCGCCGGCTCCAACGTCCTGCTGACCATCGACGACAATAGCGGCAGCCATGTAAGTACCGGCAATGCCCAGTGGATGTGGCATGAGCATGCCTGGAAGACAATCTATAAGAATCACGACACTAGCAACCCCAACCCCGTGAGTGTCACCGGTACCTCCACTACACAGCGTTGTCCCGACATGCACTTTGTGGGTGCCTGCAACGTCGACATGGGCTGCGTGGCTCCCATCGTCGCCGTGACCGAGGTGGACGAGACCAGCGCCGTCATCGCATGGGTGGATGTTGCCGGCAGCCTCTACACCATCGAATACCGTACGCTGGGTGCCGCCTCATGGACTGTGGCCGGCACTGCCAATTACTCGCCCTTCACCATCCAGAACCTGCAGCCCTCTACCCACTATGAGGTGCGTGTGGGTCTGCAGTGTGAAGAGATGCGCTACAGCGATGCCGTTAGCTTCACCACCGGCTGCGACCTTATGGAACTGCCGTTCCACTTCTCGCAGAGCGACATGTATGCCGCCGCCGATGCCGGCTTCACGGACTGCTGGACTTGGTCGAGCTTCGGCAGGGGTATCCTGAGGAATCAGACTCCCTATCGCGGCTATGTGCGCAATCTGTCGAACGACGGCGGCTGGTTTATGCTTCCCGCCATCTCCGAGCCCATCCAGACCGCCCGTCTGAGAACATGGGTGGCCTCTTCGACTGCCGCCTCCGTCAAGGTGGGTGTGGCCAGCTTGCCCAACTGCTCCGACGTGGTGTGGGTCGATACCATCGAGATCCTTGGCAGTAATCCCAATAGTTCGCACGATGAATATGTCTGTTACCTTGACAATTATACCGGCACCGGCAACCGCGTGGTGGTAAGCCCCATCGTTACCAACGGCTACCATTATGTCTATTTCTTCGACTTCCACCTGGAGCAGATTGAAGACTGCCGTCCCGCCCGAAACCTGGTGTTGGATTCCACCGATGCCCAAAGTTTGAGCGTCAGCTGGACGCCTGTGGGCGCTGCCGACTCATGGGTCGTCTATGTCGACGGCGTTGCGGTGGCTACCGTCAACAACACACCTTACTATACCATCACCGGCCGTGCCCCCTATACCGACTATGAGGTCAGCGTACGCGGTCTCTGCGGCACCGGAGATACCTCCGACGCCATAAGTGCCGTGTTCCGCACCGCCTGCGAAGGCGACCAGTGCAGCTTTACCATCCATGGCATGGCTACAACCAGCGACGGTTGGAAAGGAGGATATCTGGTGGTCAAAGGAGACAATAACGTCAATGTGGGCACCATGAAGATGCTCACCGGCAGCACGATGGACAAGACCTTCAGCGTCTGCGCCGATATGGAGATTACCTTCGACTGGATGTCGGGCAATGCCGACGCGGAGTGCTCGTTCACCATCGTCAACTCCTATGGCCAGACCCTCTATACTGTCGCCACCGCTGACGGTCTGGGTCAGAACTTCTTCAGCACCGACTCGATATGCGACAGCGTCACCGTAGCCCCCGAGCCTCCGACGCCCGCCAACTATAGTGTGACGGTGAATTATGATTATATGATGGGTGTTGTGACCGGCGCCGGCACCTATCCCGCCGGTACCCAGGTGACCCTCGTGGCTACGCCTTATGACGGCTATCACTTTGTCGGTTGGAGCAACGGTGTCAGCGACTCGGTGTACCAATTCACGCTGACCTCCAACGTGACCCTCTCGGCTTCCTTCGCCCAGAATGTGGGCATCGACCCGGTGGCTGGCAGCGTGCTGACCTTGTCGCCCAACCCCGCCAGCAATAGGGTGACTGTGTCGGGCTTCGAAGGTTTGGTCACCGTCAGCCTCGTGGACCTCAACGGACGTGAGGTGTACCGCCAGGAAGGTGTCGCTGCAGGCGAGCAGATAGACCTGACCACGATGGCCAACGGCGTATACTTCGTACGCATAGTGAATGCTACGTGCAATGCCGTGGGAAAACTGATTGTCAGATAATACGCGGAATAGCGTCAATCAGCGTCCGAGTGTATTCGGTCTGCGGATTGTGGAAGAGGTCGTCGGGAGTGCCGCTCTCGACGACCTTTCCTTTTTGCATCACCATGATGCGGTCGGCCATATAGTGGACAACGCTGAGGTCGTGGGTGATGAAGAGGTAGGTGAAGCGGTACTGCTCCTTGAGGTCGTTGAGCAGATTGAGCACCTGGGCCTGTACGCTTACGTCCAGTGCTGAGACGCTTTCGTCGCAAACCACCAACTCGGGCTGGAGGATAAGTGCGCGGGCGATGCATACACGCTGACGCTGGCCGCCGCTGAGTTCATGTGGGTAGCGACTGTACCAGTCGGGCGAGAGGCCTACTTGCTGCATGAGAGTGCGTACATGCTCTTCCGGGCGCTCCTGAAGTTCCGGCTTTCTCCGGTGCACTCTCAGCGGCTCTGCAATGGCTTCGCCTATGGTGATACGCGGATTGAGGCTGGAATAGGGATCTTGGAAGATAATCTGCAGTTTGGGGCGCAAGGCACGCATCTCTTTGGCGGAGAGGGTGTCGAGGCTCCTGCCGCGATAGCTGATGTTGCCGGCGCTGTGGTCTATCAGGCGCAGCATGGCGCGTCCGAGGGTGCTCTTTCCGCAGCCACTCTCGCCCACCAATCCCAATGTCTCTCCTTCCATGATGTCAAACGAGATACCGTCGACCCCTTTGAGGGTCTGCAGCGGCCGTCCGAAGATGTTGCGCTTGAGGGTGTATTCCACTGTCAAGTCCTTGACGGTGATAAGCGGAGCTTCCGGATGCTCTGGATGTTCCGGATGTTCCGGAAGTACCTGAGGTTCCGGGTTGTTGTTCAAATAGTCTTCTACCGTAGGCAGTCTTCGCGGATGGCTATCCATGGGTGGACGGCAGGCCAGCAAGCCTTGGGTGTAGGGCTGCTTGGGGTGGTGAAGTATCTCGGTAGCGGGGCCTTGCTCCACCATGTGGCCGCGGTACATTACGAGTATGTCGTCGGCAATCTGGCTTATTACCCCCAGATCGTGGGTGATGAAGATAATGCTTATATTACGTCGCTGTTGCAGCTCGCGCAGTAGGTCTAGGATAGTCTTCTGGACGGTGACGTCGAGGGCGGTGGTAGGTTCATCGGCGATGATGATGTCGGGCTCGTTGACGAGGGCCATGGCAATCATCACACGTTGCTTTTGGCCGCCGCTAATCTCGTGGGGGTAGCTGTCGAAGATTTTCTCGGGGCGGGGGAGGAGTACCTCCTTGAATAGCTCGATGACACGCTCCTTCTGCTCCGCTCTCTTCTTGGGAGAGGGGTTTGGGGAGAGGCTGTTCATCATCTCCAGCACCTGGTCACCGCACTTCTGCACAGGGTTGAGCGAGGTCATCGGCTCTTGGAATATCATGCTGATGCGGCGGCCGCGTATGGCACGGAAACCTGCTTCGTCGAGAGTGAGGAGGTCCGACTTGTCTGACTCGTCTGAGAGCCAAGCATGTCCGCAGACAGAGGCCTGTTTGGGGAGCAATCCCATCAGCGCCAGCGAGCTGACACTCTTGCCGCTGCCGCTTTCGCCTACAATGCCCAGCGTTTTGCCCCGCTGCAGAGTATAGTTGAGATCTTCTACCACTGTGTGGCCGCCGAAAGCCACGGAGAGGTTCTTTACCTCGAGGATATTATTGTCCATAGTCACACAGAGATAACGCACGTGAGGAGTAAAAATTTTATTACGGGGGTACAATTTTTTATGTAAAATATCGTTAAAGGGTGCAAACCTATGATTAATCCGATACGAACAATATGAAAACTACATTACGCTCTATTCTACTAGTAACTGTTCTAGCGGCACTTTTTGCCGGTTGCAGTATCTATCATCCTCAAGCAGTGGATATTCCTCTTATCAATCATAATGGCGACACCCGTGTGGATGCCTCGTTGGCGATGTCGTGGTGGCTGATTCCTGGCACGTTTACCGCCAATGCCACCGTGTCGCATGCTTTCAACGACTGGCTGGCCGGTCAGTTGCATGGCAACTACGGTGGAGACAATTTCTACCTGCAGGGAGCCCCAGGTGCTTATCTCCCGTTGGGTGAACATTCTGTGCTCGAAGGGTATGTCGGTCTGGGTTTTGGAGGTGCATGGGGCGACAATAGGCAGCCCTCAGGATCGTCTACCATAAACAACAATTATTCCTACAACGGCACATTCTTGATACCTTTCGGTCAGGCCAATATCGGTTGGCATGACCTCACCAAGGCTCATATCGACCTCGGCTTCGGCTTGAAAGTGGGAGGCTACCTGCCTGAATTCAGTTATTATGAACTCAATGACGACGGAACCACCATTGCGGGTTCGGGATTTAACTACAATACCGCCAACCTGCTGCTGGAACCACAGTTGATGGCTCGTATCGGTGGCGAACATGTCAAGTTCAAAATCGGGTTGGGTATGGCTTGGTTGAGCGATGTCTATGGGAAAAACAGCAATTCCCATAACCTGTATTCCGACTTTGTGTCGCTCTCTGCCGGTCTCACTTTTGCTTTTTGATTGAAAAAACATTTTTTAAAACCATAATACTATGACGAAATCAGAACAATTCATGGAGATGGAAGCCCGTTACGGCGCCCATAACTATCACCCGCTGCCCGTTGTCCTCGCCAAAGGTGAGGGCGCTTTTGTGTGGGATTGCGAAGGTAAACGCTACTATGACTTCCTGTCGGCCTACAGTGCTGTGAATCAGGGTCACTGTCATCCGAAGATTGTCAAGGCCATGTGTGACCAGGCCCATGAGCTGACTCTCAGCAGTCGTGCTTTCTACAACAACTGTCTGGGTGAGTGGGAAAAATACGTCACCGAGTACTTCGGCTACGACAAGGTTCTGCCCATGAACACTGGCGCCGAGGCCGACGAGACGGCTCTGAAGCTGGCCCGCCGCTGGGGTGTGGTGAAGAAAGGCATCCCCAACGACGAAGTGATGATTGTCTGCTGCGAGGGTAACTTCCACGGCCGTACCATCACCATCATCACCATGAGCAACGACCCCGAGAGCTACGCCAACTACGGCCCCATGACTCCCGGTTTCATCCGCATCCCCTACAACGATCCCGACGCCCTTGAGAAATGCCTGGCCGAGCACGGCAAGAAGGTGGCTGGCTTCCTGGTGGAGCCCATCCAGGGCGAGGCCGGCGTCTATGTTCCCGATGAGGGTTACCTGAAGAAATGCTATGATATCTGCAAAAAATACAACGTGCTCTTTATGGCCGACGAAGTGCAGTGCGGTATTGCCCGTACCGGCAAGATGTTGGCCTGCGACCACGAAGGCGTGCGTCCCGACCTGCTTATCCTCGGCAAGGCCCTGGGTGGTGGTGTGATGCCCGTTTCTGCTGTTCTTGCCGACGATGACATCATGCTGAATATCAAACCCGGTGAGCACGGCTCCACCTTTGGTGGCAACCCCATCGCCGCTAAGGTTTCTATCGCTGCCCTGCAGGTTATCAAGGACGAGCACCTGATGGAGAATGCCGACCGTCTCGGTAAGATTTTCCGTGAGGAGATGAGCAACTTCAAGAGCCCGATGATTGAGAAGGTGCGCGGTAAAGGTTTGCTTAATGCCATCATCATCAAGCCCCACAACGGCAAGGAGGCTTGGGATGTGTGCCTGAAGATGCGCGACCTTGGTGTGCTGGCCAAACCGACCCATCAGCATATCATCCGCTTCGCCCCTCCGCTGGTAATCACCGAGGAGCAGCTACGTGCCGCTATGGAACTGATTAAGGAAGCAATTAAATCTTTTGAATAATGGAAGAAACTGAAAAAACTATGGTTGAGATGCCGCGCAACAAGGTTATCCGTACCGATGCGCGTCATGCTTTGAATGGCAAATGGACTCCAGCCGTGCTGGCCACGCTGGTATTTACCTTGATCACCGCCGCCGCCGGCTCTATTCCCTTTGCAGGATTGTTGGTGGTATGCCCGTTGGAGTTTGGCTTTATGCTCTGTTTCCTGCGTCTGGTGCGCGGTGAGGACTGCAGCGAGATGGTGGGCGACCAGTTCAATGTCTTCAGCAAGTACGGCCGTTTCCTCGGCGCTTCGCTGTTGGTACTCCTTTATACCCTGCTGTGGTGCCTGCTGCTTATCATCCCCGGCATCGTCAAGAGCTATGCCTACGCCATGACCCCCTTTATTCTGAACGACCATCCCGAGATGGATGCCGAGGATTGCATCCATGAGAGTCGCATGATGATGAGGGGCTACAAGTGGAAACTCTTCTGCCTGGACCTGAGTTTCATCGGCTGGGCTCTGCTCTGCATCCTCACCTTGGGCATCGGCTTCCTGTGGCTGCAGCCCTGGATGGAGGCCTCGCACGCCAAGTTCTACGAGGAATTGAAAGCCCGCAGGGCATAAGCTTAACGGGTGATTGTAAACGTCCTGCGCGTCAGGTTGCCGGCACCATCGGTGACTTCGACGCGCAGGTCGTTTTTGTTCTCGTGCAGTTTCCCTTTGGTGTCGATAAAGAGGGTGGCCGTCTTGCCGTCGAACTCGGCCAGTATCCAGCTGCCGTTGAGGTAGCAGCTGTAGGTCTCTACGCCGGCCAGATTGTCGGTGATTTTGATTTTGAGGGTGCTAACCTTGAGAGGCTTGCCCTCGCTGAAGTTGATGGGTCGAATGACGGGCTCTTCGGTATCGGCCATGAGGGTGAACGACCCCCAGTCGCGTACCTGGGCGGTATGAGTGCCGTCGGCATGGGTGGTTTTATAGGCTACGGTGCGGCCCCCATTGATGCAAGCCACTACGGTATGCTCGGCCGGTACGCCGGGTAGCGAACCTTTGATACTCAATGTATAGTATTTATGTGGTGGTATGTCGTTGACGGTGGGTTTGACGGTGACAATGTTTCCGTCGGATTCGCAACGCAGTATGTCATCGGCATAGAGGGTGTGGGTGGGTAGCTGTAAACTGAGAGTGTGGAATTGATAGTTGAATGGTTGATTGTATCTTATGGCGATGCCGCGTGAAGGTTTGACGGTTGTGTTTTGAGTTGCCTCTTTGCAGGTCACCGTCACCACCCGTTCAGCGCAGTTGCCTTTGATATCATATGCCTTCACTCCGATGCGATGGGTCGAGCCGGCTTTGAGGCGGAAGATGCCGTCGCCCATACAATGTGGAATCCATGGCCCTTTTGCTCCCGGCAGCGAGCGGGTGAGCAAATAGGCTTGGCGGGTGCGGGAGAAGAGGGTGTAGTCGATTATCGCATTCACCATGCGGCTGCTGTCAATAGGTACCGCCTCGGTGGTGTAGGTAAAGAAGGGGGTGCCGTCGAGCAGCACCTCAATGCGGTCCACTCCGTTTTTGGCAGTAGACCCTTCGGCGGCGTCGGTGGCATAGATTCCTAGATAAAACGGCCCGTCGACGGTGATGGCATTGTTAGCCGGCACATCGATCCCGGATACTCCAGCATTGCCGGAAACCGGATATATTTTCAAGCCTCGTATGGCTGGCTTGATATTGTCAGTATAAGGTAGGCCGAACTCGAGCGGGTCTAGGGTGGTGGAGTGGGTGTACATGTCAGCGTCACCGCCACGCCGTATCTCGAAGTGCAGATGGGGACCGCCACTACCGCCAGTGTTGCCGCTATAAGCCACCAGTTGGCCTTTCTTTACAGGCAGTTCGTTGGGACTGAACATCTTGCTGATGATATAGCTCTGCTGGGCATATTGCTCTTTGAGAACTGCCTTGCCGATGGCGCCGGCGAAGCCATTGAGATGCATATAGACGGTAATGTACCCATTGGGATGTTTGATATAAAGGATCTTACCGCCCCCCCAGGGTGAGATGGTTACACGTGCTACATAGCCGTCGGCAGCGGCGTATACCGGCAAGTCGACGGCTCCGCCGGTACGCATGTCGAGACCGCTGTGGAAATGGCCAGCGCGGAATTCGGCGAAGGTGGCCGAGAGGCCGATAGAGGTATTCAATGGATTGCGGAAATAACCCTGCGGCAACTCTTGAGAGTGGAGAGTGGAGAGTGGAGAGTGGAGAACGAGGTAGGCGCAGGTCAGTAGTATGATGCGATGTTTCATTGTGCTTGTGTGTTATAGAGTGCAATACGGTTGATGACGGGTGCGGCGAGGCCGTCGAAGTTGAGAGTCAAGGTTCGTGCGCTGACGGGGTGGGGGAGGTGAAGGATGCGTTTGTATCCGATGGTGGTGCCTTCGGCCATGGCCACTCCATCGGCCCAAAGGGTGAAATGTGAAACTCTTTGTCCCAGAGGGATATATTCCTGCAACATGATGATGTCAAAGGTTTGCTTTCCGTGTAGCTTCAAGGTAAGTGTGGCTGTTGTGTCGGTTGCGGCCCAGAAGGTATGGTTGGCTGTATCGAGTACATTACGTGCACTGTACCCGCGCAGATGTGATGCTTTGGCTTTGGCTCCTTGCGCCAAATCGTTGGAGAAGATGCGGTCGCGCTCCTGGCGGAAGGCTACCAACACGGCGCTGTCTTCGGCGGAGATGCGGCCGCGGTCGTCGGGTGGCACATTGAGCAGCAGTAAGCCGTTGCGGCCCACGCTGTTGTAGTATATCTCCATCAGTTCGTCGACCGTCTTGGGCTGCTCCTCTTTGTGCCAGAACCAACCTGGCCGAATCGAAACGTCTACTTCTGCCGGTATCCAGCGGTCGCCGTCAATATCACCACACCCTCCGTTTTCCACTCTCCGTTCTCCACTCTCCACTTTCAATCGGCTCCAGTTGGTCTCGCCGGCTCGACCCTCTTCATTGCCTACCCAGCGGCAGCCGGGCCCTACGTCGCTGAAAAGGATGCACTGCGGATTAATATCGGTGACAGTACCCTCGAATAGCGGCCAGTCATACACCTGTCGCTTGCCATTTGGACCTTCGCCGCAGGCGCCGTCGAACCACTGCTCGAAGAAGGGGCCGTAGTTGGTGTGCACCTCGCGCAGCATGTTGGCGAATACGGTGTTGTATTCAGGGGTGCCGTAAGTCGGATGGTTGCGGTCCCAGGGCGAGATATACACTCCTGCTTTGAGTCCTCCTTCGCGACAAGCATCGGTGAATTGGCGTAGTACATCGTTCCCCTCCGTTACCGTGTGTGTGCTGTAGGCGCTGGGCCACAGGCAGAAACCATCATGGTGTTTCGTGGTGAGGATGATACCGCCCATACCTGCCTGGCGGGCCACATCGACCCATTGGCGGCAGGCGAGCGCCGTTGGCGCGAAGATATCTTTGCTCTCTTGTCCGTCACCCCATTCGGCACCGGTGAAGGTGTTGGGGCCAAAATGGCAGAACATGTTAATCTCCATCTGCTGCCACTCCAGCTGCGCCTCTGAGGGAGTGGGCCCGTAGGGCTTTGGGCTGGCAGGACGACAATTGCTGAACGCTAGTGTTGCTGCGCTGATAATGAGTATGTTGATTATAAATCGAGTATTGCGAACCATAATGCAAATATAGCACAATATTTCGATTTAATTGATAACATTTTATGCACCGAATATACTAAATCCCTTTTTTTCTTTCGTAACATTGGCAAATAGGGTGAAAAATGCAAAAAAGAAGGCTTCTGAGGGCTTTTTTTTAGATGGTTTTGGCACGGGAGGATGAAAAATATCATGTTGATATAGTGTTTGTTGTGATTTAATTTACAAAAAATTATATCTATTAAAAAAAATATTCGTAATATTGCGTTTTGATAATAGGCCATTATTATGTCGAAAATACAACTGAAAAAGAAGCTGAAAGGAGTTCTCGCAGGCGCGATGCTGCTGGCTGCAGCCACCGCCGGAGCTCAGGATATCGGCTTCTCGCAATTCTACGCTAATCCTCTGTATCTCAATCCNNTTCGGCGGTGGCTCCACGCATCTCGTTTACCTATCGTGCCCAATGGCCCGGATTGACGAGTGCTTTTACTACCATTTCGGCCTCCTATGACCAGTATGTGAATGATTTGCACGGTGGCGTGGGTGTCATCGTGATGAATGACCGTCAAGGTGACCACGGAATGTTGCGCACCACTATGGCGGGTGTCATGTATTCTTTTCATTTCCAGCTCACCCGTGACATCAACATCAGCGCCGGTCTGCAGGCTTCGCTGGTGAATAATGCCTTGGATTGGAACGAGAACAATATGCGTTTCCCCGGGGAGATTGACCCCAGAATGGGATTTACCCTGCCTTCGGGAGCCTCCATGCCTTCGAGCTTGAGTAAGTGGAGCGCCGACTTCAACGCCGGTGTGCTGGTGTCGAGTACGAAATGGTATGCCGGTTTGGCGGCTTCGCACCTGACGCAGCCCAACCAGGCTTTCTATTCGGAAGACCGTGTAAAGATGAAATTTACGGTGCATGGCGGATGCTTCCTCAATGCCGACGAGGAGAGCCGCCGTCAGTCGTCGTTGGGACTCGCTACCCCTGTCATCTCTCCCAATATCGTATATCAGCACCAAGGTGGTTTCAATTACTTCAACTATGGTCTCTATCTCGACTGGATGCCTTTCTTGGTGGGAGTTTGGTTCCGCAATGGTGTGGAGAGCGCCGATGCCTTTATCTTCCAGGCCGGTTTCCAACAGGATCATTACAAGATTGGATATAGTTACGACGTCACAGTGTCGAAATTGGCTAATAGTACCGCTGGCGCCCACGAGTTGACAGTGGGATTATTGCTGCCGGTGCCAGAACATAAGAAGAAAGTTAAGGCTATTCGTTGCCCGTCGTTCTAAACGAAGAATGAAACAAAAAACGCCATTGTGCGTTATATAATAAATAGGAAATAACACAAAAGTAAAAGATATGAAGATTTTCAAATTTTCATTTGTTCTGTTGGCCGCCACGATGCTGTTGGCCGCCTGCTCCAGCCGTTCGGGTGTATCGAACGCTACGGGTTGGAACTACAACGATCCCGATTGGGGTGGATATGATGTGACTGGCATCCCCGAACAGGGTACCGCCCCTGGCCTCGTGTTTATCGAAGGTGGTAGTTTCGTCATGGGTCATGTGAGCGAGGATTCGCGCTATACATGGAATAACACCCCCCACACCGTCACCGTTTCGTCGTTCTACATGGATGAGTGTGAGGTGAGCAACAGAAACTATGGCGAGTTCGTCTACTGGATGCAACGCGCTTACGGTGAGGAATATCCCGAGAAAGTGACCGCCATTATGCCCGACACGGCAGCATGGCGTGATCGTCTGGCTTGGCGCGAAGGTTTTGTGGACTACTACTTCCGCAGCCCCAACTATGCCGACTATCCTGTGGTGGGTATCACCTGGGAGCAGGCACAGGCTTATTGCACTTGGCGTACCGACCGTGTGAACGAAAAGGTGTTGGTGGATAGAGGTATCATTATGCTTGATCAAGAGAACTTGGGTACCAATGCTTTCCAGACCGATGTTTATCTGGCTGGCCGCTACGAAGGCGAGACCCGCCGTGGTCTGAACGACCTCAACCCCGCTAACGGTGGTGAAGAGCGTCAGGTGCGCAAGGCCGACGGTATTCTGTATCCCTACTACCGTCTGCCGACAGAGGCCGAGTGGGAATTTGCCGCTCTGGGTATGGTGGGTAACACCTATGACGAGCGTATCACTGAGCATAAGACCTATCCGTGGAATGGACAGAGCCTGCGTTCGGCCAACAAGAAATACTATGGTCAGTTCTTGGCCAACTTCAAGCGCACCCGCGGCGATGCCATGGGCGTGGCTGGCAACCTCAACGACGGTTGGGACTACACCTGCCCCGTGAAGTGGTACTTCCCCAACGACTACGGTCTGTATAACATGGCCGGCAACGTGAGCGAGTGGTGCATGGATGTCTATCGTAAGACTGTCTCCCCCGTTGGAGCCGATGATATGGATCCCTACCGTGGTAACATCTATCGTACTCCCGAGTTGGACGAGGATAACGAGGTCTTTATTGGCGATGACGGTCAGATCCGTTACAAAGAAGAGGACTTCCAGGCCAACCGCCGCAACTATCGTCAGGCTAACAATGTCAACTATCTCGATGGTGATCGTGCTTCGAACCTCGACAATTGGCGCGACGAAGTGGAAGAGGATGAAGATGGTATGGAATATGAGGCAGAAGAGGGCTTTGAAGAGGAAGAGGGCGAAGAGACAGATGAAGATGCCATGAGTGCCGACGACGAGTCGACTAACCGCATGTACCGCCGTATCTCCGACAACCAGAAAGAGAATCCCACATCGAGCTTGGTCAACAACAAAGTCCGTGTGGTGAAAGGTGGTAGCTGGAAGGATCGTGCCTATTATCTGCAGGCTGGTACCCGCCGCTACTATGACCAAAACAAGGCTACTTCTTGGATTGGTTTCCGCTGCGCCATGGATCGTCTGGGATCGCGCGTGAAATAAACAGACTTGAAAAAGATATTGATCATACTGATGCTTCTGAGCCTCGGCGTTACTGCCGAGGCTCAGAAGTTGATAGAGTACTCGTCTGGCATCGGTTCACGCGATCCTGAGAACGGACAAGTATGGATTCTTTTTCGCGGTGTCAGAGCCACCCATGAGGGAATGACCTTGCGGGCCGACTCGGCTCACTACAACACGGTAGAAAATAGTTTTACTGCTTTCCGTCGGGTGGAAATTAAACTCACTGACACTACTTTTATCTATGGGGATCGGCTTTTTTATAATGGTAACACCCGTGTGCTCGATATCTGGGACGACACGGTGGTGCTGATCGACGGAAGCACCCGTCTGGTGGCCAACCACCTAACCTACGACCGCGACCGCGCTACTGGTTACTATACTGAATGGGGACATGCCACCGACCGCGACCGTACTCTCGACAGCCGTCAAGGTGAATATAACTCTGAACTCAAGGAATTCTATATCTATAACGACGTTGTGCTTACCGACAGCACTATGCAGTTGATTACCGACACGCTGGTATACAATACTGTGACCAGCATTGCATTCTTTGACAGCCCTACATATATCTATACAGATTCGACCACTATCTATAGCGAGCAAGGGGACTATAACACTGATACCCGGTTCGCAATCTCATACCGTGCCTCGCATGTCGACAACCAAGGTCATACCATCGATAGTGATACGTTGTTTTATGATGAGCAACAGAGCTTTGGTAAGGCTTACGGACATGTTGTCCTCGTTGATACGGTGAACAATATTACCTGTACGGGTCGTTATGGTGAAACCTCGCAGAGTGAAGGATTCTCGTACGTCACCGACAGCGCCCTTGTGGTATTTGTCGACGACAACGACGACACTCTCTATCTTCATGCCGACACGGTAAATGTTACTACTGATAGTAGCCGTCATCTGCAATCGGTGAGGGCTTTCTATCATGTGAAAGTCTATCGCCGCGACGCACAAGCTATGAGTGATTCGGCCTTTTATTCCGCATTGGACTCTACCTTGATGCTGTACAATCATCCTGTGCTATGGTATGAGCACTACCAGTGCTTTGCCGACACCATTGAGATGCGGCATGACACGTCGGGTGTGAAGCGTGTGTACCTCCGTACTGGCTGTTTTGCCATTCAGCAGGTAGATCGTGACAGATTCAACCAGTTGAAAGGGCAGCAAGGTGTGGTCTACTTCTCGGAAGGTGAACCCCAGTACGCCGATGTGATTGGCAATGCCCAGATGGTATTTTACCTGACAGAAGAGGATACCGTCGGACAACCGGGTTTGCTGGGTGTTAATGCTGGTGTGGGCAGTTCGATGCGCATCTATTTCGATACTGCACGGGCACCGGTACGAGTAGTTACCTATGACAAACCCGACATGCAGACCTATCCTGTCAATGGTCTGCCCGAGGAGTTGAAACGGTTGAAGGATTTCCAGTGGCTGACAGCGCGAAGGCCGCGTACCCCTTCGGATGTCTTTAAATGGTGACGAGACAAAATGCCATTTTGTCACTGTAAAACGTGACAAGATGGCAGTGAGGGCTGCCTTTGGCAGTCTTTTTGCTATAAATAAGCTGTAAACAATAATGCAATGATCAAGAAAGAACATAATACTACAGAACAGGAAGAACCTATAATGTCGCAGCCGGAGGCTGTGGAAGAACAAGAGCGAGAGGAAGAATCCGCTGAATCCACCGAGGCCGACAAACTGCAGGAAATGGGTGAAAAGTTGGCTACGCTGAACGATAAATATCTGCGTCTTTACTCTGAGTATGAGAACTACCGTAAACGTACCAACCAGGAGAAAGCCGACCTGCTCATCAACGGTAGCAGGGAGATGATGAAGGCGATATTACCTGTCATAGACGACTTTGAACGTGCACTTGCTGCTACCGAAGATGAGGGAGTGAAGCTGATATACAACAAGATGTTGAAAATTCTCGAGCAGAAAGGATTGAAGGCAATGGAGGTAAAGGGCGAGAAGTTTGACGAAAACCTTCATGAGGCCATTACCCGTATTCCCGCTGCAGAGGAGTCGCAGAAAGGTACTGTGGTCGATGTGGTTGAGAAGGGCTACTATTTGAACGACAAGGTGCTGCGCTATGCCAAAGTGGTAGTGGCATTTTAGTTATGAGTTAAGAGTTAAAAGTTAAGAGTTTTTGTGTTATGGCAAAGAGAGATTACTATGAGGTACTTGGGGTGGACAAGAAAGCCACGCCCGAGGAATTGAAAAAAGCCTACCGCAAATTGGCTTTGCAATATCATCCCGACCGAAACCCTGGTGACAAAGAAGCCGAGGAAAAGTTTAAGGAGGCCGCTGAGGCTTATGATGTACTGAGCAATCCCGACAAACGTGCCCGCTACGACCAGTTTGGTATGGCCGGCATGGAGGGCGCATATGGTCAAGGCGGCATGAATATGGACGATATCTTCTCGCAGTTTGGAAGCATCTTCGGCGATCTGTTTGGCGGCGGTTTCCGTACAGGTTTCACGGGCTTCGGTGGCGGTGGCGGTGCAGCACGTCGTGTGCTGCGCGGCACTAATCTGCGCATTAAGGTTAAACTTACGCTGGAAGAAATAGACCGCGGCTGTGAGAAGAAGATAAAGGTGAGCAAATATGTGCCCTGCAAGACCTGCGGAGGCAGCGGAGCCAAAGATGGCAAGACGGAGACCTGCCCCCATTGTCATGGTAGCGGTGTGGTGACCGAAACCAAACGTACTATCCTTGGTATGATGCAGACTCAGAGTGCCTGTCCACAATGCGGTGGCGAGGGACGTATCATCAAGGATAAATGCCATGATTGTCATGGTGATGGTATCGTCAAGAGTGACGAGATTATCACCATCAATATCCCCGCCGGTATTCAGGACGGTATGCAACTGGCCATGCAAGGACAAGGAAATGCTGCCCCCCATGGCGGTATTGCCGGCGACCTCATCGTTTTGATTGAAGAGCAGGAACATGATGTCTTCGAGCGTCAGGACACCAACTTGTACTACAATGCTTTCATCACTTTCAGTGAAGCTGCGCTCGGTGCCAACATCGAAATACCTACCCTGGGTGGCAAGGTGAAGATTAAGATAGATCCAGGTACCCCGTCGGGACGTGTGGTGCGTCTACGTGGCAAAGGTCTTCCCATTATGAATGGCTATGGGCGCGGTGACCTGCTGGTGTGCCTCAACGTGTGGGTGCCCAAGAATCTTACCAAAGAGGAGAAGAAGACCCTTGAAGAACTTCAGGGACACGACAACTTCAAGCCCAATCCCACCAAGCAGGAAAGAGGCTTCTTCGATAAAATGAAAGAAATGTTCAACTAATGACGGAGGCCTTCCTACACTACGTCTGGCAACATCAGATGTTCAACAGCGGGCTGACCACCACAGATGGCCAGCCTGTTGTTGTGCTGAAAGCCGGTTCGCCCAACCACGATGCGGGTCCCGATTTCTTTAATGCGAGGGTAAGTGTTGGTGGAGTGGAATGGGCAGGTAATGTGGAGATTCATATCCATAGTACGGATTGGCATCTGCATCATCATGAACGTGATGCAGCCTACAACAATGTGGTGCTGCATGTGGTGTATGAGTATGACGGGGAGGTGACAATGGCTAACGGTAAAGTTCCTCCAACATTAGAACTGAAACAGTATCTGCACCCCTCGCTGGTAGCCAACTATGAGACGTTGATGGCACCTGTCGACCCTGGCACGATACCTTGTGGACGTAGGGTAGGGGAAGTGCCTGCATTTGTGCTTCATTCCTGGTTGGAACGGCTCACCGTTGAGCGCATAGAGTCAAAGGTGGAGACGGTACGCCGTCTGCATGAGGAGAGTCATGGGGTGTGGGTACAGACCTGTTATTGGTTTATTGCCCATTATTTTGGCGGGGTGGTTAATGCTCTGCCTTTCGAGTTATTGGCCAAGGCCACCGACCAGCGTTTGTTGGCCCGTTGGCGTGACGACAGAAGGCGTATAGAGGCCCTGTTGATGGGACAGGCAGGATTGTTGGATGGCTATTTCGCTGATGAGTATCCACGCATCTTGCAGGCCGACTATGAACCTCTATCCACGGCGGCTCACCTTGAACCGATAGGTAGCGCGTTGTGGAAATATTACCGCCTGCGTCCATGTACTTTTCCTACGGTGCGTATCAGTCAGTTCGCCGATCTTATGTCGCGTACTACCAATCTCTTCTCCTCCTTGTTGGGAATAACTGATGTAAAAGAAATGGAGCGATTCTTCGCCTGCGAGGCTGCCCCTTATTGGAACAATCACTATCAGTTTGATATGCTGTCGCCACGTGTCGGCAGCAAGCGTATGGGCAAGATGCAGGCAGACCTCATTATTCTCAATGCCTGGGTGCCTCTTCTCTTCGCTTACGGCAGCGAACATGGCCAGCAGCAATACAAAGACCAGGCCATAGGACTGTTGCAGCAGTTGAAGGCCGAAAACAACGCCATTATACGCCGTTGGCAGCAAGTGGGGTTGGTGCCTCAGAATGCCGCAGAGAGCCAGGCCCTGCTACAATTGGATAAAAATTATTGTTCTCAGCGACGTTGTGTTGAATGTCGTATAGGATACCATATATTGAAACATAAAAATGAAAGCACAGCAGATTAGCGCCGTTATATCTCCGATATTATCGAATGTTGCACTGCCGGAGGAAGAGATTCTGCACCTACTGACCGACAGCCGCCGTCTTGTGGAACCACGAGGAACACTCTTTTTCGGTATTCCTACCGCCCGAAACACAGGTGTTCGCTACATTGAAGAACTGTATCGCCGTGGGGTACGCTCATTTGTGGTTCCGGAGGGGTGTGCGGTGAACCATAACGACGTGAATGTGTGGAGTGTGGATGATGTTATTACCGCCCTGCAGTCTGTCGCAGCCTCCCATCGTGCACAGTATCACATCCCAGTGGTCGGTATCACGGGCAGCAACGGCAAAACAGTGGTTAAAGACTGGCTGGTACAGCTACTCTCTGAAGATCGTCGTGTGGTGGCCAATCCGAAAAGTTTCAACTCCCAGATTGGCGTGCCGCTCTCGGTATGGCAGATGGGCGAGGAGCATGAGATGGCCTTCTTCGAGGCCGGCATTTCTCAGCCTGGCGAGATGGAGGCCTTGGCACATGTTATACAACCCACCATCGGCCTGCTAACCAATATCGGTGCCGCCCATGACGAGAATTTTACCTCGTGTGAGCAGAAACTGGCAGAGAAGTGCAAGCTCTTCGAAGGCTGCGGGAAAGTTGTCTGCAATGAGCGGTATCATCTCCCGAATGCCTACACTTGGGGTGAGGGCGACGACTGTCAAGTAAGGCTGATGCAGGTGGAGACAAGGGAGGAGTCTTCTTCCCTTACCGTGGCTACAAAGGATGAGGAGGCTGTGGTTACGATTCCTTTCGGTGACCGGGCATCACAGGAAAATGCAATGAATTGTATCGCTATGATGACTTTGCTGGGCTATCGGCTTGATACTATCGCCCAGCGGTGTGCACGGTTGGCTCCAGTAGAGATGCGTATGGAGATGGGTGACGGACTAAACAACTGTCTGCTTATCAATGACAGCTACTCGCTTGATCTGGGTTCCCTCACTATAGCCCTCGATACCTTGGCTCATCAGCACGAATATCCTCGCCGTACACTTATCATGAGTGATGTACCGCAGTCGGGTATGGGTGAGGTGGATTTGTATGGGCAGGTGGCACGGCTACTACATCAGCGCGGCGTACAAAGACTTATTGGTATAGGACCCGCCTTGATGCGGCATCAGGAACTGTTTGCCGACATGGATTGCGCCTGCTATCTTACCACCGATGACTTCCTGGCCCGTCACGATATGCGCTCCTTCCATAACGAGACCATTCTGCTTAAAGGCGCGCGTGCCTATGGCTTTGAGCGTATAGCCAAGCTGTTGCAGCGCAAAAGCCATGAGACCGTCATGGAGGTTAATCTCGACGCCTTGATACATAACCTCAACTACTACCGTTCGCGTCTCAATCCCAGTACAAGGCTGATGGCCATGGTGAAGGCCTCATCCTATGGCGCCGGTATGGTGGAGGTGGCCACTGCGTTGCAGTTCAATCATGTTGACTATCTCACTGTGGCTTATGTCGACGAAGGCGTCGAGCTGCGTCGCGGCGGCATCACCTTGCCTATCATGGTGATGAACCCCGAACCAGCAGGCTTCGACGATATCCTGCGCTACCGGTTAGAGCCAGACATATATAGTTTCCGTATCCTTGACCTTTTTGCCTCTTGTGTGGTTGAAAACGGTCTTGAAGACTATCCTATCCATATCGAATTCGACACGGGTATGCACCGTCTGGGCTTCAGTGGCGCGGATGTGGCGATGTTGCAGGAGCGCCTATCGCGGTGGAGCCATGCTGTCAAGGTGACAAGCGTATTTTCGCATCTGGCATGCAGCGAGGACCCTGAGATGGATGACTTTACCCGCACCCAGATAAGCCGTCTGCAGGAATGGAGCGCTGGATTGCCCGGCATCAAGCATATACTCAATTCCTCGGGTATTACCCGTTTCCCCGAGGCGCAGATGGATATGGTCCGGTTGGGCATCGGCCTCTATGGAGTGGCTCCTGAGCCTGGTGTTCAGCAACAACTGCGGCAAGTGAGCCGGTTGGTGAGCCGCATCTCTCAAATCAAAGATATCCCTGCTGGCGACACCGTGGGATACAACTGCCGATGGAAAGCGGAGCGTCCCTCACGTATCGCTATCATCACCATCGGTTATGCCGACGGATTGCATCGCGGACTGGGCAACGGGCACGGACATGTGCGTATCGGCAACGCGGAGGCCCCCATCATCGGCAGCGTCTGTATGGATATGTGTTTTGTGGATGTCACCGATATCCCCTGTCAGGAGGGCGACCGTGCGGTGCTTTTTGGCGAAGGAGACTTGCTGGAGCGGAATGCCGCAGCCGCAGGCACTATCCCCTATGAGCTGCTCACCGCCGTGGCTCCGCGTGTGAAACGTATCTACTACCACCAGGAATAGAGAGACTGAAACTTTTTTAGTGATAATTGCGTTATTACATTATTGTGTGATAATATTGTAATGAGAGAAAACAATGAAGAGTCTTGAGGAATTTGGCGAGATGATTGCCAAAGGAATGAATATACGAGCCAATATTGTTCCCATGGTCGACACTCTGGACGAAGATGTCCTCCTGCATGATGACGGTATTGAAAACGAAATGCCCGTGTTGCCCCTGATGGATCAGGTGCTCCTGCCAGGAGTGCTTATCCCCATTGCAGCACGTCGCCCCAAAGCCCGTCATCTGCTGAGTGATATCACTTCGCCCAATAGCCATATCGTTGTATTCCTTCAGAAAGGCGATAGCGAGGATCCCGATGAATTCGACCTGTCGCCCGTTGGTGTGGTAGCCAAAGTGCTCAAGGTATTTGATTTCCATGATGATACTACGGTGGCAATCTTGCACGGAGTAATGCGTTGTCATTCGCTGGTGGTACATCAGCATAACCCTTATATGACCGGCAGCGTCACTTTAGCTCCAGAATCGGAGGAGGGAATGGACAGTGCGTCGTTCAAACGCAAGATGAAGGTGCTTCGTCGTGACTACTCGGAAATCATGAAATCGCGTCTGCAGGACGATGAGTTGGGCTCCATGCTTAATGGTATTGGTAGCGACAAGATATACATCAACTTTGCCTGTACGCATATCGAGGCGGAGGCCGAAGTGAAATACCCGCTTTTGGCTGCCGACAGCTACGATAAACGACTTGATTTGCTGCTAGAACAGCTGGGGACCCTCAAAGGATTGGAAGAGTTGCGTCGTGAGATTGATAGCAAAACACAGGATGTTATCGGCAAGCAGCAACGTGAATATTTCCTGCGCCATCAAATGGATGTTATCCAGGAAGAACTGGGCGATGGCAATCATTTTGGCAATGACTCCGAGTTGGGAGAGTTGCGTGCCCGTGCCGAAAAGATGGATTGGGACAACACCGTCAGGGAACATTTTGACAAGGAACTGAAGAAGATGAGCCATATACCGCCCTATTCGCCTGACTACACGGTAGCTCTATCCTATCTCGAGACGCTTCTCGATGTACCTTGGCACAAAACCATCAGTAAGGATTTTGAAATTGCCGATGCTCGACGTGTGATGGAAGAAGACCATTTTGGCATCGAGAAAGTCAAGGAGCGTGTCATCGAACATATCGCTGTTTATAAACGTCTTCAACAAAAATCAGCCTCCATGCGAAAGGGAGAGACCGCCGATGCCAAGGTGGTACTCTGCCTAGTAGGCCCTCCTGGTACCGGCAAGACATCAATCTGTAAAAGTATAGCCAAAGCCACAGGCCGTCCTTACCGGCGTGTAGCCCTAGGTGGATTGCACGACGAGGCTGAAATACGCGGTCACCGTCGCACCTACGTCGGTGCTATGCCAGGACGTATCATGCAGGAAATTATCAAGTGTGGAGCCTCCAACCCCGTCTTTGTACTTGACGAGATAGACAAGGTGCAGCGTGGCTCTTTCAATGGCGACCCCTCGTCGGCATTACTCGAAGTGCTCGACCCAGAACAAAACTGCCATTTCCACGACAACTATCTGGGTGTCGATTTTGATCTCAGCAACGTCTTCTTTATTGCCACTGCCAACAATCTCGGCGAGATACACCCCGCATTGCTCGACCGAATGGAAGTAATCGACTTCAATGGGTATGTGCAGGAAGAGAAGTTACAAATTGCCGAGCGGCATCTGATACCCCGTATTTTGAAGCAGAACGGAATAGATCGCCGCACGCTGCGTTTCCCGGAAGAAACTTTGATTAAGATTATCAATGAATACACCCGCGAGGGAGGTGTGCGTCAGTTGGAGAAGCAGTTGGCTAAGTTGGTGCGGCATCGGGTGGTAATGATGGAAAGTGGGGATAAGCTTAAGGCTACTGTCGATACCGAAGAGGTGAAGTCTGTACTCGGGTTGCCAATACATAATAGCGAACGGGCTCAGCGGACCGCCCGCGAAGGTGTGGTGACAGGCTTGGCATGGACCCCCGTGGGTGGCGAGATTCTTTTCATTGAGTCTTCGCTCAGTCATGGTAAAGGAACCCTCACTATGACGGGTAACCTCGGCGATGTGATGAAGGAATCAGCTACGCTGGCTTTCGAATACCTCAAGGCTCATGCCGATTCCTTTGGGATTGATTATAAAACGATAGAGAAGAGTAATATACATATCCACGTCCCCGAGGGTGCTACTCCTAAGGATGGTCCTTCGGCGGGTATTACTATCTTTGTGGCAATGATCTCGGCATTTACCCACCGGAAGGTTAACCCACAGGTGGCTATGACGGGAGAGATTACTTTACGTGGCGATGTGACGCCGGTGGGTGGCATCAAGGAGAAGATTCTTGCTGCCAAGCGGGCGGGTATCACCGATATAGTGCTCTGTGAGGAGAATAGACGAGATGTCGAAGACATAGACAAGACCTATCTTGACGGACTTGCTTTCCATTACATTAACCAGATATGCGACGCTATCCCCATCGTATTGCAGTAAGCCTGTTGCTATTGGCCATAGGGTTTTCGCTATCGGCTATGGCCCAGCCATCGACCTTCAGGACCCACTCCTGTGAGGGAGCCCGACTGCCTGAGAATATTACCAACACTTTTGTCTTGGACGGGGAGTATTATGCCTATGCCTCCGAGGTGCTCATAGTGATGCATCGTGATGGCGAGCGCATCGTCTCTTTCAGTGTCGATACCGAATTCGTCAAGTGGGCAGAAGGGATTGATTATGTGGTTCGGCACCCTTTGACGGGCGACTTGTATTTCACCGCCCGTGACCGCAAAGGACGTCAGGCCTTCTATTGCGTTCATCAGGAAGAGGGTAAACGCCCTAAAATCAAGACCGTCGATATGGATGGACTTGCTGTTGAGCATCCTGTGTTCAGTGATGATGGCAAACTGATGGTGTTCTCCTCAACAGGCCGCAAAGGCAATGCCGACTACGACCTATGGTATTGCCGTTTTAATAGCAATTCAGGTTGGGGAAAGCCTCATAATATGGGTGGCCGTGTGAATAGCCTGATGGACGAACGGTTTCCGTCTATTTGCGGAAACGATCTTTTCTTTGTTTCCAATGGGCGTAACGAGAGCAAAGGGCATTCGTGTGTATTTGTAACCCAACTTCGTGCCACTGCAACGGGAGGTGATACGGTGGGAAAATTGCCTATCGGACACGCCCGTGTGCAGAGTCTTTCGTGGCCGTTCGCTACCGATACCTCCGACACCTATGCCATCGTGCCCGATACCCTGCACCATTGCTTTTATTTGATGACAAGCCGTGGACTTCAGGTGACCACCGACAACCTTGCTACCACCGCCCTCTGGGGGTATGTACGCGATAGCTTAGGTTCATCGATTGCCGATGCTTCAGTGACTGTCTATCATCAAACTCGCGCGGTCGCTTCTACCAACACCAATGCTGAAGGGTATTATGCACTCAGTCTCTGTGCCGACCGTTCCTATCTTGTGGTAACACAGAAGGATGGCTATTATGCAGATACAATTCGTATTAAGCCGCAACTGGTTGCCGTGGAACAACCTTTGGTGGTGGACCGTCATTGTGACATAGGGCTCGGACGCCTGGTCTTAGGCCGACATCACTACTATAGTGATCTTTTTGGTCCTAATGCCAGCATTGAACTCACTGACCGGGGCCGACGTACGCTGGCTCCGTTGGTGCGTTTTCTCCACGACAATCCCACCTACGGAGTTGATCTTACCCTTGTCGCTGACCTTACAACCGACTCGGCTTTCAATCAGTTGCTTACAGAACACCGTTTGCAATCTCTGGAACAATATTTACGTCAACAACTGCCTGCTACTGTGAGATTAAACCTATATAATAGCTGTTCGGGCAGGGAAGNNAATAATAAGTAAGGCGCTTTCGGAAGCTGTAATTAAAAAAATATTCTATTGCAAACAGTTAATAATCAGTTAGAACCTTTGCTGATTACGTCTGGATTAAAAAAAATTTTTGTCATATTCGAAAATGTTGGTACTTTTGCACCCGCTTTTGAAAGATAAAAGCAATTGGTTGTTCGCTCAACGAGTTCGCGTTGTATGATCGTTCGCTCAACAAATTCGCGTTCAATCATGATTGTTCGGGGTGTGGCGCAGTTGGCTAGCGCACTTGCATGGGGTGCAAGGGGTCGAAAGTTCGAGTCTTTTCACCCCGACAATTTTTAAAGATGTTCCTGTTTGGGACGTCTTTTTTTATTTCTTCTGTTTCCCTTTAAACTTTATTTCGTATCTTTGCACCTCGAAAATATCAGTATTATGGCAAAGGCAAAGACATATTTCTTCTGTCGCGAGTGTGGTTACCAGAGTTCTTCGTGGTTGGGTCGTTGCCCTGAGTGCGGCAAATTCGGTACCTTTGACGAAGAGGTGGTGAAAGCGGAAACCGGCAAGCGCAATGTGGGAAACAAAATTCTGCAGTCGGCACCCAAACGGTTGCAGGAAGTTACCTATAGCCAGACGTCGCGTCTGGGCACACATTGTGGTGAGTTCGACCGTGTGCTGGGTGGTGGCATTGTGCCTGGTAGCCTGCTTTTGCTTGGAGGAGAACCCGGTATTGGCAAGAGTACGCTGTTGTTGCAGACGGCCCTGTCTATCGTCGACCGTAGGTTGCTGTATGTCAGCGGCGAGGAAAGCGAAGAACAGATCAAGATGCGCGCCGACCGATTGATTGGAGAGCGGAGAGTGGAGAGCGGAGAACTATATGTGGTCAGCGAAACCGTAACGCAGCGTATCTTTGAACATATCGATGCAGTGCAGCCCGAACTGCTTATCGTCGACTCCATCCAGACTATTACGACCGAGGATATTGATTCTCCTGCAGGTAGTGTCAGTCAGATACGTCAGTGTACCACTGAGTTGCAGCATTATGCCAAGACCACTGGTGTGCCAGTGTTGCTTATCGGCCATATCACCAAAGACGGGACCTTGGCGGGTCCCAAAGTGATGGAACATATTGTCGATGTTGTGTTACAATTCGAGGGCGACCGCAACTACGGCTATCGTTTGCTGCGTGCCCTTAAAAACCGTTTTGGTTCCACTGCCGAGATAGGTATATTCGAGATGCAGGAAGGCGGTCTGCGCGAGGTGCAGAATCCCAGTGAATTTCTCCTTGGGCAGCGCGACGAAACCCTTAGTGGTGCCGCCGTCAGTGCCACCCTCGAGGGGGTGCGTCCCATGTTTGTCGAGGTGCAGAGCCTTGTGAGCAGTGCTGTGTACGGAACACCCCAACGTAACGCCAACGGATTCGACCTCAGACGTATGAATATGCTTTTGGCGGTGTTGGAGAAACGCTGCGGTTTCAAACTGGGAGTCAAGGATGTCTTCCTTAACTTGGCCGGTGGACTGCGGGTGAGCGACCCCGCTATGGACCTTGCCGTGGCCTGCGCTATCCTCTCGTCCAATGTTGATATTGCCATCTCGCCGCGCGACTGTTTTGCCGCCGAGTTGGGACTCAACGGCGAGGTGCGTCCCGTGAGCCGTGTAGAACAGCGTATTGCCGAAGCTGACCGGCTAGGGTTCGAGCGCATCTTCATCTCCAAGTACAACAGCCGCGAGATAGACAGGAAGCGCTATCATATCCAGATTGTGCCAGTCGGCGTCATCGAGGAAGCTTTCCGCGCACTTTTCGCCTGAACAAAACCGAAGAACAGATGTTAAACGGCTGAGAAACAGTTGGACAAGGGTGCGCGTTGATAAAATCTTGTTAAAAGGTTTGTCCTGTTTGTATATTATTTGTATATTTGCATTCTCATGGTATAATGTCTTGTTGCTGCAAGGCACTGTGATTGAATATATAATATATGAGTTGTAAAAATATAACCCCTTGTAAAGTAAATGTCGCCTCCGAGACGGGACGTCTGCGGGCAGTGATGTTGCACCGGCCTGGAGTGGAGATTGAACGCATGACGCCTCTCAACGCCGCCCACGCACTCTATAGCGATATTCTCAATAAGCCTATTGTCGATACTGAATACCACTACTTCAGCGGTGTGTTGGAGAAGTGGACACAAGTCTATTATGTCGAGGACATTCTCGAGCAACTTTTGACCGACTCCGATGTGCGCCGCCACCTTGTGGAGGAGAGTTGCGATATGGATAACTGCGACGACGACCTGGCCGAGCAGTTAATGGATTTTCCTGCTGACCAGTTGGCCAAGGTACTTGTTGAAGGCTATGAGGACCCGGAGTGGGACGGCAAGGATGAGGAACGCTACCTGCTTAAGCCGCTCTATAACCTCTTCTTTACCCGCGATGCCTCTTCGACGATATACAACCGCGTGCTTATCAACTCGATGAGTTTCGAGGTACGCAAGCGCGAGACCTTGATTTATGAGGCCATCTTCCGTCATTTCTTCAAGGTCGATACGCTGAATGCGATGGCATGGGACCGAGATGCTCGCACTGAGGGTGGCGATGTGCAGATTGCCTCACCCGACCTGCTCTGTATAGGTCAGGGTATACGCACCAACACAAAGGGTATCAAATATTTGGCACAGGCCTTTGCTAAAGAGCGCGAACGATTCAATATACTGGTGCAGGAATTGCCCAAGAAGCCTGAGAGTTTTATTCACCTCGACATGGTGTTTACCTTTCTGGGCAAGCACCAGTGCATGGCGTTCGAGCCTATGTTGAGGAAGTCGGGCCTCTTTGCAGGCAAGGACACTACTCTTATCAGTATCGATAACGGTAAAATCAAGTATACTAAGGTAAGCAATATCGTCGACGGTTTGAACAGACTGGGGTGGGAGATAGAACCTGTTATTGGTGGTGGAAGCGACCCGTGGGTGCAGCTGCGCGAACAGTGGCACAGCGGAGCCAACTTCTTCTCGCTGGGCAACGGCAAGATTATGGGTTACCGTCGCAATACCCACACCATCGACGCTTTGGACAAAGCCGGCTTCGCTGTGTTGAAGGCTGAGGATATTGTGGAAGGTAGAGTCGATATGGCCGACTATGATAAGTTCGTGGCCGCCTTCCCCGGCAGTGAGTTGCCCCGTGCTGGTGGTGGTGCCCGCTGCATGACGATGCCGATACAAAGGGACTAATACCCTCCTAGGGGAAACATAGAAGTGCCTAAAAAACGGAAATTTACAAACTACAAAATAATGAAACAGTACCATTTTGCCAACAACGTAATCGGGTGGGTTATCTGCCTGATTGCATGCGCAGTATACATCATGACGGCGGAGGCTACCGCTTCGTGGTGGGACTGCGGCGAGTACATCAGCACTGCATTTAAACTGCAAGTGGGTCACCCTCCGGGAGCACCGACCTTCCAACTTATCGGACGCCTGTTCTCGATGTTTTCTTCGCCTGAGAATGCCGCTCATGCCGTCAATGTGATGAGCGCTGTATGCAGCGGTTTTACTATCCTCTTCCTCTTCTGGGGTATCACCCTGTTGGGTAAACACTTGCTGCCCGACCCGAAGAACCCTTCCCTGAAGGACTGGAAGACGTGGGGTGTCTTTGCCGCGGGTATTGTGGGTTCGTTGGCCTATACCTTTAGCGACACCTTCTGGTTCTCGGCCGTCGAGGGTGAGGTCTATGCCATGAGTAGTTTCTTCACCGCCTTGGTGTTTTGGGTGATTCTCAAGTGGGAGGAGCAGAGCGACGACCCGCGTTCCCTGCGCTGGCTTATCCTTATCAGCCTGTTGGTGGGTGTGGCCATTGGTGTTCACTTGCTGAACTTGCTGACGGTACCCGCCATCTTCTATGTTGTCTACTTCAAGAAGTGGCCGAAGACTACATGGAAAGGCTTTATCGTTACCGGTGTGCTGAGTATTGTCACCCTGGGTGTTATCCTCTGGGGGATCATCCCTGGCATCGTGAATGTAGACTCAGCCATCGACGTCTTCTTTGTCAATACTTTGGGTCTGCCGTTCAACAGCGGCACCATCTTTTTCTTCACTCTCATGGCTGCCGCCGTGGTGTGGGGATTGTGGTATACCCACAAGAAGAATAAACCCGTGGTCAATGCCGCCGTGCTGAGCTTCGCCATGCTGGTGATAGGTTACAGCACTTTCTTTGTGCTTGTTATCCGTGCCAACACCAACACCCCGCTCAACGAGAACGCTCCTAAGGACGCTGTGGCTATGCGTGCCTATCTGGGTCGTGAGCAGTATGGCTCTACGCCTCTCTTCACGGGTCAGTTCTATACCGCAGGCCGTCCTATCGGAGTGGAGGATGGATACACCAAGTATATCCGTGGCAAGAGCGAGACGGGCAAGGACCGTTATATCGTGGCTGCCCATGCCCAGAAATACAAATACCGTGAGCAGCATACGGGTGTCTTCCCCCGTATGTGGAGTGACGACGCCTCGCGTCAGCACCCCAAATTCTACGAGTTCTGGGCCGGCAAGGTCTACGGCGATCAGAAACCCACCAGCGGTCAGAACCTCCGTTTCTTCAACCGTTATCAGTTGGGTTGGATGTACTGGCGCTACTTTATGTGGAATTTCGCCGGTCGTCAGAATGATGAGCAAGGTCACTATTTCAATGATGATGGTTCGCGCGACTATCTGAAAGGCAACTGGATATGCGGTATCAAGGCCATCGACGAAGCCCGCCTCGGTCCGCAGGATAATCTGCCCGAGCATATGGCTAACAACAAAGCTCGCAACAAGTACTACCTGTTGCCGCTCATTCTGGGCCTTGTGGGATTGGTGTATCACATCCGCCGTCACCCCAAGGATGCCTTCATCGTTTTCATCATGTTCTTTATGACGGGCTTGGCTATTGCCATCTACCTGAATATGCCGCCGCGTCAGCCGCGTGAGCGTGACTATGCCTTTGTGGGCTCCTTCAGCTTCTATGCCATATGGATTGGCCTCGGTGTGATGGGATTAGCCGAATGGATCAACGGTCTCTTCAAGAAGAACCGCGAGAAGGCCTACAAGGTGGTTCTTCCGGTGGTCTTTGTTGCCTGTATGGCCGGTGTGCCCTGCCTGATGGCTGCCGAAAACTGGGACGACCATGACCGCTCGCAGAAGACCGCAGCACGCGACTTCGCCCAGAACTATCTTAAGAGCATCAACAAGAACGGCATCCTCATCACCTTTGGCGACAACGATACCTTCCCGCTCTGGTACGCTCAGGAGGTCGAGGGTACTCGCACCGATGTACGTATTCTCAACTTTACCCTCTCGGGTATGTACTGGTATGTGGAGCAACTCTACAACAAACTCTATGAGAGCGAGGCATTGCCGTTCACATTGCCTAAGGAGTTTTATGGTCTTGGAAACGATGCCTTCTATGTGATGGATCGTTCCAATGACTACCTCGAAGTTTCCGAGGTGTTGGGCTTGCTGCGCGATTACCCCGAGCGTTTCACCCTGGGTGCCGGCAGTGAGAAATCGATGTACCTGCCCACCAAGCGTTTCAAGATGACGCTTGACATACCCGCGCTGGTAGAGGCCGGTGTCATTCCTGCCGAACTGGCCGACAAGGTGAATCCTGAGATTCGCTGGGAAATCAAAAAACAGGTTCTCTACCGTCATGAGATGATGTTGCTCGATATCATAGGTACCAACAAGTACATGCGTGACATCAACATCATGAACCCCAACACCGCTGGAGTGCCCGACGTGTTCCCGTTGGTGAATGCTTACTCTGTGCAGGACGGCATGAACTACAAGTTTATACCTTATCCGCGTCAGCAACGCTACACCGACCGTTCGGCCGACTACTTCATTAACGGTATGGACGGAGACTCGCTGAAATGGGGTAATCTCGACCATGACATCTATGTCGACCCCATCAGCATCAATATGGGTGTTGTGCAACGTCAGACCATGGTGACTATCGCCGCCCATGAGGCTGAGCGTGGTAACCTCGACAAGGCACGCATCTTGCTCGACAATGCCTACAAGGCATTCCCGCCCAAGAACTTCCCGCTCGACGTCTATTCTATCTATATTTATACGGGAAACAATACTCATGTCGATGTAATTGACCTCTTTGAGAAGGTCTATGGCCATGAACGTGCAGTCGAACTTTGGAATGCGGTGTTCCGTTACTACCAGGCTGAGATAGCCTACCTGCAACGTTTCTCGGGTGAGAAAGCCCAGGGAGTGCGCACGCCCCTGCAGAATGACCTTCAGATTATGGGACTGCTCTACGACATGGCACGTCTCACCCTGCATGATGAAACCCTTGCTACACAGGCCAAGAATATTGTGGATCAGTTCAATATGATATGAAGAAGCCTGTCAGACCGAAGACGAAGAAATACACCCTCACGCTCTCCGAGCCTGAGGTGCGCCGACTGACCGCCTATGCCGCCTCCAGCGGCATAGAGCGGCCTGTGGCACTCCACCGCATCGTCAGCGCTGCTTTGCGCGAAGTTGATATTGCAACCGCCACCCAGTGCGATAAACGTCAGTTGGGTCTCTTCGATTCGGTACAGATAGACATCTTCAACAATACCACCAAGGTGGAATAATAATGTTTACTGCTTAAGGAATAGGATATGAAAAAGGTGTTTCTGATGCTATTGACCGCTGTGCTGCTGGCATTTCCTGTTGTGGCACAAGAAAACGAGGAGGAATCCTCGTTTGATCCGGGGGCATTAATAATAGGTCATGTCACCGATGCACACTCGTGGCATATGTTCGACTACAAGACTAAGGACGGTGTTGAGCATGCCGTGTCTATCCCTTTGCCTGTCATACTTATTAATGACGGGCACCTCGACATCTTCAGCTCGGCCCGTTTTCATCATGGTCATGCCGACTACAAAGGCTATCGTCTGGTAGGTGGAGGCGCTTCCAAGGAGGAAATAGTCTGTGTCGACGAGAATGGGCAAGTGCTCGACAAGAAACCTATTGACCTGAGTATCACCAAAACTTCGGCGGCCATCATCATCGCCGTGGTGCTTCTCATCGTCATCGTCTTCATTGCCCGTGCCGGCTACAAGAAACGCCCCAACCAGGCACCCAAAGGGGTGCAGAGTCTGGTCGAGATGCTGGTGGTCTACGTGCGCGACAGCATCGCCAAGCCGATGATAGGGGAGAAGCACGAGAAATACCTCCCATACCTGCTCACCCTCTTCTTCTTTATCTTTTTCTGTAATATCCTGGGCCTGATACCGTTCTTCCCCGCGGGTGCCAACATTACCGGCAATATAGCCGTTACCGCCACCCTCGCCCTCATCACCTTCTTCATCACCAACCTCAGCGGCAACAAACACTATTGGACTGACATCTTTAACACCCCCGGTGTGCCCGCCTGGCTCAAGGTGTTCCCGCTGATGCCTGTGGTTGAGCTGGTGGGTGTCTTCACCAAGCCCATCGTGCTCATGGTCCGACTCTTCGCCAATATGACCGCCGGCCATATCGTCATCCTCGGATTTATCGTCATTATCTTCATCCTCAGCAACCTGTTCGGTATGCTGGCAGGTGGAGCTGTGTCGGTGGTCAGCGTACTCTTTAGCGTCTTCATCAGTCTGCTCGAATGCCTGGTGGCCTACATCCAGGCCTTCGTCTTCACCATGCTCACCGCTCTCTATATCGGCATGGCCGTATCAGAGCCGAAGCATGAATAGGCAATCCTAGGCAATCCTAGGCAATCCTAGAAAAAATATGAAAACCCAATAAACCCCCAATACCCATGAAATCAATCAAAGATATCAATTTCGCAGGCCGCAAGGTGCTGCTCCGCGTGGACTTCAACGTCCCGATGAACGACCAGAAGCAGATTACCGACGACACCCGTATGCGCGAGTCGATGCCCACCATCGAGAAACTCCTCAAGGACGGTGCCGCCATTATCATCATGGCCCACTTCGGCCGTCCCAAGAAGGGTGGCTTTGAGCCTGAGTTGACCCTCGAGCCGGTAGCCAAGTACCTCGAGACCCTCGTGAACCGTCCCGTGAAGTTCACCCAGGAACTCCTCGGCAGCGGCGTGCCTGAGCAGATGGCCAAGGAACTGAAGGGTGGCGAAGTGATGCTCCTTGAGAACATCCGCTTCTATCCCGAAGAGACCAAGGGTGGCGAAGACCTCGCCCGTCAGCTGGCCGCCCTCGGCGACTGCTACATCAACGACGCCTTCGGCGCCGCCCACCGCGAGCATTCCTCGACCGCTGTCATAGCCAAGTTCTTCCCCAACGACAAGTACTTCGGCTTCCTCATGGAGAACGAGGTGCGCAACCTTGAGAAGTTGATGCAGAATCCCCTGCGCCCCTTCACCGCCATCATCGGTGGTTCGAAGGTGAGTAGCAAGATTGGCATTCTGGAGAACCTGCTCGACAAGGTCGACAACATGATTATCATCGGCGGCATGCGCTACACCTTCACCAAAGCCCTCGGCGGCAAGATCGGCAACTCTATCTGCGAGGACGACAAGCTCGACCTGGCCCGTGAGCTGATGCGCCGCATGGACGAGAAGGGCGTGAAGTACTATCTGCCCGTCGACAGCGTCATCGGCGACAAGTTCGGCAACGACGCCAACACCCAGATTGTCCCCTCCGGCGAGGTGCCCGACGGCTGGGAGAGCATGGACTGCGGCCCCGAGAGCTGCAAGGCCATCCACGACATCGTGATGAACAGCAAGACCATCCTCTGGAACGGTCCCGCTGGTGTCTTCGAGATGGAACTCTTCTCCAAGGGTACGAAGGCCATCGCCCAGAGCGTGGCCGAGAGCTGCAAGCAGGGCTGCTTCGCCGCCGTGGGCGGTGGCGACTCGGTGGCTGCCGTCAAGCAGATGGGCATCGCCGACCAGATGAGCTACGTCTCCACCGGTGGCGGCGCCATGCTCGAATACCTCGAAGGCAAAGTCCTCCCCGGCATCAAGGCAATTAAGAGTTAAGAGTTAAAAGTTAAAAGTGGTCGATACCACATATCTGATATTATTCTCTGCCAACCTGGCCTTTATCGTCACCCACCTCTATGGGTGGCTGCTTAAATGGTACTATAAACCCGAGGCGTACAAAGAGCATTTCCACGAGCTCTTCCCCGCCCAGCGCTCCGTGGGTGTCATCTATCTGCTGCAACTGTTCGAGATTCCCTACCTGCTGCAGATAGGTGACCCCGACGCGCTGCTTTACGTCAACGCCTTCTCGCTCCTTTTCTTCTCCATCCAGATGCTTATCATGTGCGAGGGATACTTCTTCCCTAGTGAAAAGTTAAAAGTGAAGAGTGAAAAGTTTGTCTCTCACCTGCTTTTGGTCATTCCGGCGGTGGTGGTGCTTGCGCCGCTCTTCCTCCAGGCTGTGGGCCTTGTAGCAATGCCCGACGGATGGCGCCAATGGGCCATCGGAGCCGTCAGCATACTCTTCCTGGCCTACTTCCTGCATAGCATCCGCATGGCACTGAGAATCAGAAAGGAAGTGCAGCGGGCCAACGAGGACCGTTATGCCGACAGCGACGACTTCCCGGTGCGTTTCGCCAACATCATCCGTTGGGTGCCGACGCTGGTGCTTATCTTGCTGGCAGTCAACTTCTATTCTGACAACGTATGGGTGAAGTTCGGACGCGACCTGCTCTTTATCGGCGCCAGTGTGTGGTTCTGTGTACTGACGTTGAACCCTTGGCGCAAAGTGCCCATCCCGGAATCTCCGGAGCTTTCGGAGGCTCTGGAAAACCAGGAACATCCGGAGAAGAACGGTCGCTATGACGACCTGGTGCAGCGCCTCGAGCGCCTCCTCACGGAAGACAGAGTCTTCACCGAACCGCATATCACCAGCGACGTGCTCCTTTCCAAGTTGGGGACTAACAGTAAGTATCTGGCCGAGGTAATCCGAAGGAGCGGCTACCAGTCGTTCTACGACATGATATCGCAACACCGTGTGCGTTACGCCATTAGCCTCATCCATCAACACCCCGAAAGCCGCCTCGCCGACATCTCCGACCAGTGTGGATTCTCCTCCCAAGCCTCCATGACCAAGGCCTTCAAAGCCCAAGGCAAGGCAACACCGTCGTCGTATAAAGTGTAAATTCAGATTTTCAGATTGACGGATTTTGGAATTATCCGAATGTCTGTTCATTCGAGTATCTTTTAAGGACTTTCCTTTCGGGGGAAGTCCTTTTCTTTTGGGCGTAATTGGTTTTGACTTTTGGTGGAAAATTTTGTTTCTGAATGGAAAAAATTTTCCTCTGGTAGAATTTTATTCCAGAGGAAAATCTGTTTTATAGGTACTTAGTAATTTTGCACCGCAAAATTTACGTAAAACGAAAAATCAAACGAAAAAATAAAATATGACGACGAAAATGATTATTCTTTTGGCCATTGGGCTGATTGTTTTGGGACTTCTGGTGTGGATGATTGTCCGCGCCTGGCGTTATCGGAAAAACCATCCGGACGACCTCTTGTAATGCAAACAAAAAAATAATGATATGAACCGAAAAAAAGTATTGATTCTACTCTTCGCCCTCCTCGCCAGCTGCGGGGTATGGGCCGAGCCTGCGTGGACGGTGACCACGAGCATAGGCACGAAAGACACCTTTATCGTCACCCGTAGCGAAAGCACCTACGCCCAGACGGTGCTCTACCGCACCGTGAACCTCAGCGCTTACGCTGGGCAGCATTACACCGCCACCAGCGGCAGCCTCAACTTCGGCGTCGGCGAGACCGTCAAGAAGGTCGCTGTGGCCAGGACCACCCCCAGCACCACAGCCTACAAGTACCAGAACGGCACCTCACGCACCTACCGCTTCGAGGTCACCGACCGCGGCGGCTTCCTGTTGGCCTCTAATGTCCGTACTCTCACCACTGGCACCAACATTCCCAGCACCGCCTTCGCAATCAAGAACTTCATCGTCAACAGCGGCACCATCACCGTCACCGATGACAACTACTCGCAGGCCTACCACGCTGTACCTGTCAGCACCTATTTCAACGATGCCCCGAAGGTCTACCTGCAGTTTGTCGGTGCCGATCTGCGTATGACCCTCTCCTTCCAAGCCAAGGAGAAGGACGACGGCTACCAGCATGTGCAAATACTTGTCAACCAGACCAGCAACCACGACGAAGGTGCCACCGACAACAACCCCGGCACCATCAACTACTCCAAGTATATGGCCTGTTTCGTCCACAAGGGCGGTAGCACCAACACCACCTACTCCAACTACGTCTTCCCCGATGTCAACCACGGCGACCTCTGCGGCAACGTGGGGAAGGTGTGGAGCAGCATCAACAGCACCAACGATGTCGGCGAGTTGCGCCAGCAGAAGTTCAACACCAACTGCCGTGCCACCGACGGCCGACTTATTATATCCACCACCAACAATCTCAACAGCTTCAACACCTTGGGCATCCGCTTCGACGCCTCGGGCAATAACGAGGACACTTGGTATGCCTACAACACCGTCGCCCATATCCAGGCCGCTGAAAGTACCGCTCCCACCAAGCTGGCTGTCAGCGTCAACCCCGGGCGCCACGCCAAGGGCAACACCATCTATGTCTCGGTGGCCTTCAGCGAGATAGTCACCGTCACCGGCACGCCCACGCTCACCGCCAGCAACAACTGGGGCACGCTGACCTACACCTCCGGCAGCGGCTCCAACGTGCTCACCTTCAAGGGCACCATTGCGCAGGAGGCCACGGGCTCCCTCGGCATCATCCGCATCAATGGCACCGTCAAAGACCTGGCGGGCAACAGCCTCAGCGGCGGCGTCAGCGCCAGCGGCCTCTGCTCCCTCAACGCCGACTTGACCTACGGGCTCTCCGATTTCCAGCAGGAGGGCGGCGAGTACCTCATCACCTGCCACGACGACCTCCGCGGCCTCGCCGGCTATGTCAATGGCGGCAACAACTGCAGCGGCCGCACCTTCCGCCAGGTCACCGACCTCGTCTTCCCACACAACGACAACTGGAACCTCGCCTCCAGCACCGAGCACAACTACACCGCCATTGGCATAGAAGGCCATAATTTCCAAGGCACCTACGACGGCGGTGGCCACACCGTCAGCGGCATCCGCATCTTTAAGGGCGGCACCGCCCCCGATGCCGACTGCTACCAGGGTCTCTTTGGCAAGCTCAACAGCGGCACCGTCCGCAACGTCCACCTCGCCGACGCCCGCATCACCGGCAAAAGCTACGTCGGCGGCATCGCGGGCAACAACAACAGTGGCACCGTGGAGGACTGCAGCGTCGCCGCCAACGTATGCATCCATGCCATGGTGACCAATGCCAACTACCACGGCGGCATCACCGGCGAGAACTCCGGCGCCACCGCGCAGCGCTGCGTCAGCCGCGCCACCCTCACCGTCGTCGATGCCACCGACTGTGAATACTACGGTGGCATCACGGGATGGCAAAGCAACGGCAGCATGAAAGACTGCCTCGTTGTCGGTGCTGTCATCCCTGCCGTTGGCTACCGTGGCGCCATCGCCGGCTCGATGTCGAGCGGCAATAACATACAGCGAAACTACTACCGCGCCTGCACCGTGGCCGGCGTGGCGAACACCACCGGCGTGGGCACCAGAAACGGCGACATCACCACCAACCAGGGCGCCCGTGCACTCTACGCCCTCACCCTTGCCGAGCATGTCGTCCTCAGCCGCAGCGCCAGCCCCAGCGCCACCCTCCCGGGCACCGGCAACGCCACCTACACCACCGGCGCCGATATCAACGGCCTATCCTACGCCTATGCTACGCCTACGCTCACTCTCTCCTACGACGGCTTAAGTGCCGGCTACCATGTGGTCTATGACACCGCGGGCACTGACCTCGCTGGCAGCAGTTTCGCCATGCCGGCCCACGACCTCACCGTCGGAGGCCATGTGCTGGGCAACAGCTACAGCGTCCACTTCGACAAGAACAACGACGACTACGCCAGCGGCACCATGGCCGATCAGGCCTTCACCTATGGCGTGGCGCAGCCCCTCACTGCCAACGCCTTCACCTCGAGCGAAAGCTCCCAGACCTTCGACGGCTGGAACACCCAGGCCGATGGCACGGGCACCGCCTACAGCGATGGCCAAACAGTGCTCAACCTCACCGACGTGCAGGGCGCCACGGTGACCCTCTACGGCCGGTGGACCAACTACTGCCCGCGACCCACCCTCGTCGTCTCAAATATAACAAATAATAGCGCCTCCCTCAGCTGGAGCGGCAGCGCCACCAGCTGGACACTCGAGTACGGCACCGCCAGCGACTTCACCGGTGCCACTGCGGTGAGCGGCCTCACCACCTCCTCCTACGCCCTCACCTCTCTTCCCCCCACCACCACCTACTATGTCCGCGTGAAAGCCGACTGCGGCAATGAGGGCGAAAGCGCCTGGAGCAACACCGTCAGCTTCACCACCGACTGCGATGCCATCACCACCTTCCCCTGGACTGAGGACTTCGAGGGCTACTCTGCCGGCAACCTCAACGTCCCCTGCTGGCAGAACCGCTACCTCAGCGGCGACGGCACGCAGCTTTTCAAGGTGAATAACTACACTATAAGCGGCAACAGCACCAATAATCTGCAGCTGCCCCTTATGAAAGCCGGCACCCTCACCATGCTGTGTCTGCCCCGCATGGACTTCAGCGCCGGTGATTACGAGTTCATCCTCGACATCTGCCGCAATGGCGGCAACAGTGCCATCAACGAGGGTATCCGCGTCTGCGCCAGCACCACCAGCGAGATAGAGGACACCACCGAGCTGGCCTTCATCAGCCGCAAGTACAATGCTTCCGCCCGTGGAATCATCCCCAGCGAGGGTTCCGCGGGCTGGTACACCTACCACATCCCCATCCCCCCCATAGCCACTCATATCATACTGGTGGGCGTGAGCCAATACTCATCTTCCACCTATATGGACAACTTCGTGGTTCGGCGGATACCCTCCTGTGCCACACCCACCAGCCTCGCGGCAAGCGCCATAAGCACCACCTCGGCCACCCTCAGCTGGACCCAGCCCGACGGCGGCACGCCGCAGAGCTACACCCTCTACTATAAGAAGAGCGGCGATGCCGACTACACCGCCGTGAACGGTATCACCAGCACCAGCTATACCCTCACCACCCAGCCTGCGTCGAACTACCGCTGCTATGTGGTGGCCCACTGCGACAATGGCCTGGCCACCGACCCCTCGGATGAGCTGCGCTTCACCAGCGCCTGCAATGTCGTCACCGTCACCGCCGGAAACCCCTACCTCGAGGATTTCGACAGCTATACTGTCACCAACACCTCCACCCCGTCGGACTACCCCAACGACGAGTTGCCTCCCTGCTGGGATTTCCCCGGCCGCAGCACGCAGCAGAACGCCGCTCCCCGGGTGTTCCTCTCAGCAAACAATAGCTATGCCTCTGCCGGCAACTGCCTCTACTTCGTCTCTTCCTCCTATACAGACCTCTACGCCCTCTTGCCGCAGTTCACCAACGCCGTCAGCGACTTGCTGCTCTCTTTCACCTACCGCAACGAGAACGACTGGAGCTGCCCCAAATTGCAGGTGGGTTACCTCACCGACCCCGCCGACCTGAGCACCTTCGTGGAAGTCTACTCCTGCCCCCGCACCCCCACCCTGACGCGCCAGGAGGTGTTCTTCCCCGGCGCCCCCACGGGTTGCCGCATCGCCTTCAAATACGGCGACCAATACCGCAGCAACAATGACCTCTCTATCGACGACATCAGCGTCACGCTGGCGCCTACCTGTCTCTGGCCCGCAGACCTCACGACGAGAGGCATCTATGGCAACCGCGCCACTCTCTCGTGGAGCGAGCGCGGCACCGCCACGCAGTGGGATATCTGCGTCAACGACGATGAGGCGCACCCCATCACCGTCACCAGCAACCCCTACACTCTCACCGGCCTCACCGGCTCGACCACCTACAGCGTCAAGGTGCGCTCCCGCTGCAGCGACAGCGACCAGAGCGACTGGAGCAGCCCCGTGAGCTTCACCACCGGCAGCCCCTGCCAGGATCCCAGCGACCTCGTCTGCACCGCCGCCACCACCACGGCCACCCTCGCCTGGACCGAGAACGGCAACGCCACCGAATGGAAGATTATCCTCGACGACGACGAGGACCACCCCATCGTCGCCAACACTACCTCCTACACCCTCACGGGCCTCGCCGAGGCCAGCAGCCACAAAGCGGAGGTGGTGGTCACCTGCAATGATGATGACTACTATAGCGGCCAAATCAGCTTCATCACCGCCCAGACCCCCGAATTGCTGCCCTACAGCACCGGCTTCGAGGCCGACGGCAACAACGGCTGGGTGCTCGTCAACGGCAGCGAAGAGAATGCCTGGGCCGTGGGCAGCGCCACCAACAACGGTGGCTCTAAGGCGCTCTATATCTCCGACAACTACGGCGCCAGAAACCAATACAATGGAGATGCCTCCTCTCAGGTCTATGCCTACAAGACCTTCACCTTCGAGGCCGGCTACTATAATGTGGCCTACGACTGGATGTGCAATGGCGAGTCCCAATACGACTACCTGCGTGTGGCCTTGGTGCCCGCCACGGAGATGCTCGAAGCCGGCGTCCGTCCTGCCGACTTCACTTACAACACCCTCCCCGAGGGGTGGATAGCCCTTGACGGCGGCACGCAACGTCAGGCCTTTTCCAGCTGGCAACACGAAGAGCATGCCGTGGTGCTGACCGCCGCCGGCGACTACAAGGTGGTCTTCATCTGGAGAAACGATAATTCCCAAAATTATGATCCCCCTGCTGCCGTCGACAATGTGAGCATTGAGCTTAACACCTGCTATCCGCCATTGGGGCTCGAAGCCACGTCCGTCAGTGACGACGGCGCCCAGCTGGGCTGGACAGGAGTCCATGAGGGTTACCGCGTGCGCTACCGCACCTACGCCTTCAGCGCCACACACGACGAGAACTTCTCCGGCCAGACGCCGGTGGGATATAAAGCTGACGGCGGCCAGCTGCCCACGGGATGGAACACCGCCACCCCCGGCGGTGGCAACGCTCCCCGCGTGTCGAACCGCGACAACTATAGCTATATCAGCGACCTCGACGGCAACTACCTGCTGATGACCACCGTAGATGAGAACCAGACGGTCTACGCCATCATGCCGCAGTACACCGACCTCGCCGAGGTGGAGTTCATGTACGCCTACGAGGACATTGATGCGGGCTCCTTATCGGTGGGTTACGTCACCGATGCCTCGGACATGAGCACCTTCCAGCTGCTGCAGACCCCGCCGGCAAGGGGCGACTGGAGCAGTTTCACGCTCAGTGTGGACGATATTAATACAGTGAACAGCGCCAGTGGGCGCCTCGCTTTCCGCTATGAGTCGGGCTCCAGCACCTATTATTCCGTAGCCCTCGACAATATCGTGGTGCGCTGCGGCAAGCAGGTCTCCCCCTGGGTGGAGAAGAGCGCCGCGTCGTCGCCGCTGATCCTCTCAGGCCTGGAGCCGTGCAATGGCTACGAATGGCAGGTGAAGGGTGTCAATGCCCTTTGCAACGGCGACGGCGCAGGCTATACCGCCTGGAGCAACACCGCCCGCTTCACCACCCTTAACCCCACTACCGCCGTGGACGACGCCGTATGGATGGCCATCAGCAGCCCCATGCACGACGAAGGCCAGAGCTACCTGAGCCTCACCAACGTCACCCACCTCACCGACGCCGCCTACGACCTCTTCCGCTATGACGAGACTACGGCCACCTGGCAGAATGTCAAGGCCAGCCCCTTCAACCTCGACCCCGCCCGCGGCTACATCTACCGCCGCGCCTCGGCGGCCACCCTCACCTACAACGGCGAGCCCAACAGGGCGGCCAGCTACAGCATCGCGCTGACGGCCACTCCCGCCCGCGGCGACCTCAAGGGCTTCAACCTCGTGGGCAACCCCTATCCCTACAAGGTGCTCCTCGACCGCGCCTTCTATGAGCTGCGGCCCGACGGCACCTGGCAGGCCCACCTCGTCGGCGACAGCCTCGCCATCGGCCAGGGTGCCCTGGTGTACACCACCGGCGGCGAGACACTCACCTTCTACGCCGCCACCCGTAGCACCAACTCCGGCGCCAAAGGGGCGCTGCCCCCGCTGCCCAATGGACTCTGCCTGGGCGACGACTGCGACGATGGTGACGATGGACTTAATGTGCAGACTGGCGACTTCGCCCGCTGGGACGACAACCGCCTGGTTATCACTGACAAGGGTACCCTTGAAGCCTACGACGTCATGGGCCGGAAGCTGTTTGCCGTGGAGGTTTCACCTTTCACCTCTCACCTTTCACCTTCCACCTTCCCCTCCGCCGGCGTCTACCTCCTCCGCCTCAACGGCCAGAACCAGAAAATAATAATTAGATAAACTAGAAAAACTAGTTAGACTAGATAAACTAGTAAAACTAGAAAAAACCAGACAAGACAATGAAAACAACCAAGATTATATTAGCAGCAGCGTTGGCCCTTCTGGCCGCCGCCTGCGGCAAGGACAACAACGGCGGCCGATACCGCCTTATGGCCGAGCAGATGTCCAATGCGGGCGGCAACGCCAAGGTGTTTATGGACCCCACCCATATCGACGCCGCCCAGTGGGTGGCCGGCGAGACCCTCAACATCAACGGCTATCTCTTCTCCATCGCTGGCAACAGCACCGCCGGCTACAGCGTCAACACCGGCGATGCCTTCGCCAGTGCCCCCTCGATCAAGGCCATCTATCCCGCCGGCAATGCCGGCGGCAACGACGTGACGCTGACCAGCGACCGCGACAGCGTCATCATCCGCAACCTGGTCCTCAACTTCCACGACGGCGGACATGACGTCGTCTTCCCCATGGCCACCGGCGACATCACATCGAGCAGCGAGAGCATCACCTTTCAGCATCTCACCGGCGGCATGCGGCTCACCCTCCAAAACGCCTCCTTGTCGCAGGGTGTCACCGTCGGCTCGGTCCGCATTGTCACCTACGGCGACGGTGCCAACGGCGGCAACGTCGCCGCCCGCAACGGCGNNCCGCCCGCAACGGCGTCACCTGCTGCTGGGCTGTGCAGGGTCCCTCGGTGCCCGGCGGCATGCCTGGAAGCACCACCGGCGACGTGGATGTGCGCTACTCCAGCGAGATGCACTTCTCCCTCAAGGAGGGCAGCACCCCGGGCAAGGCCATCGCCGCGAGTGGAAGCCTCAGCTTCTGCGTCCCCGTGACCGTGAGCACGGTGAAGACCCTCGAGGTGACCGGCTACGACACCGACGGCAAGCAACTCTTCCAGAAAACCAAGACCCTCGCCACCGCCGCCACCATCCAGGCCAACAAAATGTATCAGATTCCAGTGATAAATTTCTAGGCTTTCCTAGGAGATCTCCTAGGAAACCCTATAAAAACCCATAAAAGCAACAACAATGGACAAGAAACAATATATCAAACCAGAACTGACCACCGTTACCTTCAAGGCCGAGCGCGGCTACCAGGCCAGCGGCGCCAAAACCTTCCAGCTTCTTCTCCCCGCCGCTTTCAGCGAAGTATCTCTCCCCAGTAGCCAGGAGAGTTGGAACGCCATCGATGACCAAACCTTCGAATTTGAGTGGTAGTCGCAATATAAAATAGAGCACTACGTTATCTTGACGTATGGCTCATTTTCTGCCCATAACGCTCGACGAGGTGAAGCGCCTCGGATGGGAGCAAGTCGACGTGGTTCTGGTTACCGGCGACGCCTATATCGACCACCCCTCCTTCGGTACCGCCGTGATAGGGCGCACGCTGGAGGCGGCGGGATATAAGGTGGCCATTATCCCGCAGCCCAACTGGAGAGACGACCTGCGCGACTTCCGCAAGTTCGGAGTCCCCCGTCTCTTCTTCGGTGTCACCAGCGGCGCCATGGACAGCATGGTGAACCACTACACCGCCGCGCGGCGTCTGCGTCACGACGACGCCTACACCCCCGGCGGACAGGCCGGCTTCCGTCCCGACCGCGCCACCTACGTCTATTCTCGCATCCTCAAACAACTCTATCCCGATACCCCCGTCATCATCGCCGGCATCGAGGCCTCGATGCGCCGCCTGGCGCACTACGACTACTGGGACGACCGGCTATTCCCCAGCATATTGATTGACACCCCTGCCGACTTGCTCAACTATGGAATGGGGGAGAGGACCACCCTCAAGATAGCCAAGCTATTGAGCGAAGGCAAAGGCATCGAGGCTTGCTATGGGCTGCCTCAGGTGGCCTGGGTTTCTCAGAATAATCAGAGTATTCGGAATAATCAGAATAATCTGATTGAACTGCACTCTTTCGAGGAGTGCCAGAAGAGCAAGCGCTGCGAGGCCGAGAACTATCACGTCATTGAATTGGAAAGCAACAAGATAGAGGCCGCCACGCTGGTGCAGCGGCATGGCGACCGCTATGTGGTGGTCAACCCGCCCGAGCCGCCCATGACCACCGACGAGGTGGACGCCTCGTTCGACCTGCCCTATCTACGACTACCGCACCCAAAATACAAGAAGCGTGGTCCCATCCCCGCCTTCGAGATGATACGCTGGAGCGTGAACACCCACCGCGGCTGTTTCGGCGGCTGCTCGTTCTGCACCATCAGCGCCCACCAAGGCAAGCAGATAGCCAGCCGCAGCGAGGCGAGCATCCTCCGCGAAGTGGAGACCATCACCAACGACCCCGACTTCCACGGTGTGCTTACCGACCTTGGCGGTCCCTCAGCCAACATGTGGAGGATGAAAGGCAAAAATCCTGACATCTGTCGCAAGTGCAGCCGCTATAGCTGTTCGATGCCAAGCCTTTGTAAAAACCTCGACAGCGACCATCGCCCCATGATTGCCTTGCTGCGCAAGGTGGACGCCAATCCCAAGGTGAAGCACCTCTACGTCGGCAGCGGCATCAGATGCGACCTATTCCAAGGTGAAAGAGAAGATGCCTCTCACCTCCGACCTTCGACCTCAGAGCTGAGTAACGCTGGTTGGGATTATTTTCGTCAGGTGGTATTGCATCATACCTCGGGCCGACTCAAGGTGGCGCCGGAGCATACTTCCGACCATGTGTTGGCGCTGATGCGCAAGCCGTCTTTCTCCCTCTTTAAGGAGACTAAGCACCGTTTCGACGAGATATGCAAGCAGGCCGGTCTCCGCTACCAACTGATACCTTATTTTATCAGCAGCCACCCTGGTTGTCGCTTGGAAGATATGGCCGATTTGGCGGTACAAATGAAGCAGATGGGCTACCGGCTGGAACAGATACAGGATTTCACGCCCACCCCCATGACGCTCTCCACCGAGATGTACTATACCGGTATTGACCCGGCGACGATGAACCCCGTCTATGTGGCCGTCACCCCCGCCGACAAGGCCGACCAGCGACGTCTTTTTTTCTTCTACAAGCCCGAAGAAAAGAGTCAAATTATTCAATCTTTGCGCCGTGCAGGACTCGAAAATTACATTGGGAAGCTCTTTGGGGTGGATAATAATAATACTGGTAAACAGGGTTTTAGAAGAAAAATGTAAAAAATATTTGGTGGGTTTCAAAAATGTTTGTACTTTTGCACCCGCTTTCGCAACAAAGAATAACGCGTAAGTGAAATGGTCTGCCGCATTCGTCTAGTGGTCCAGGACATCTGCCTCTCACGCAGAAGATCATCAGTTCGACNNATGAAAGAACAGCAGGTGTTGGGCAGGCGTTGGGGCGGTCAAAAGAAGATTATGAACAATGCCAGGATGGGGATGATGATGTGGGTATTATTTTTTTTCGTATCTTTGCATTCTAATTTATGGGACGCTATTTTATACATCTGGCCTATAACGGAGCGAGTTACAATGGGTGGCAAACTCAGCCGGGCTTGCCGACGGTGCAGCAGACATTGGAGCAGGCATTGACGACTCTGTTGCGTCAACCTGTCGCCGTGGTGGGCTGTGGTCGTACCGACACGGGTGTGCATGCCAGTGACTTCTATGCCCACTTCGATGTGAATGAAGAGTTAAGAATTAAGAATGAAGAATTAGTCTTCAAACTTAATAACTTCCTGCCGCCCGATATTGCCATCTTCGACATCTTCCCTGTGGCCGACAACGCCCATGCGCGGTTCGACGCCACGGCCCGGACCTACCAGTATCATGTCAGCGACCGCCGGCTGCCGTTCCGTCAGGGACAGTACTGCCGCATCTATTTCAAGCCCGACATCGACAAGATGAACGAGGC